>TARA_R110002095_G_scaffold215072_2_pt1 | contig 46166 bp, 16 predicted proteins | sample TARA_R110002095 | Tara Oceans TARA_R110002095 (sample SAMEA4397255) | marine metagenome | biome: Polar Biome; feature: [SRF] surface water layer (ENVO:00010504); material: water (ENVO:00002006), including particulate matter (ENVO:01000060) such as... | depth 5 m | reverse complement strand
TTCGAGTAGATCGGAATCGGTGATGGAGACGGTGATCGTTTTAGACTGCTCACCTGGATTGAAGGTGAGCGTGCCCGAAGTCGACAGGTAATCATCCGGCTCAGTCGCAGTCTGATCGGCGGTCGCGAAGTCCACGCTGACGGTGGTATCTACGGGCGAATCCAGTGAGACAGTGAGTGTGGCGGTGCCCGCGTTTTCATCGACGGTCACATCATCGATCGAGATACCGGCCTGATCATCATCGTTGATGGTGACTGTTGCTTGAGCATTCCCCAGTATGATATCGGCGCCGTTTACCTGCAGATTGGTCAGATTGACCAGAAATGTTTCATTGAGTTCGATCTGGTCTGAATTGGTGATTGGAATGATAATCGTCTGGGACTGGTCGCCCGGATTGAAGGTCAGAGTGCCGCTGGTACTGGTAAAATCATTGGAGCTGCTGGCGGTCCCGTCGGCAGTGGTATAGTCAACGCTAATGGCCGTGTCGACGGGCAAGTTCACTGAGACGGTGAGCATCGCGGTGCCCGCGTTTTCATCAACGGTCACATCATCGATCGAGATTGCGGCCTGATCGTCGTCTGTAATGGTGACGGTCGCCTGATCATCTCCCAGAATGATGTTTGCGCCGTTTGCCTGCAGATTGATCAGGTTGACCAGGAATGTTTCATCCAGTTCGATCTGGTCTGAATTGGTGATTGGAATGACAATGGTCTGGGACAGGTCACCCGGATTGAAGGTCAGAGTGCCGCTGGTACTGGTAAAATCACTGGGGCTGCTGGCGGTTCCGTCGGCAGTGGAATAGTCCAGGCTGATGGTTGTGTCGACGGGTAAATCCAGCGAGACGGTAAGTATTGCGGTGCCTGCGTTTTCATCGACGGTCACATCATCGATTGAGATTGTCGCCTGATCATCATCGTGAATCGTGACCAGTGCCTGATCGTCGGCGAAAGATAAATTCCGGCCATTGGCTTGAAGTCCCGAGAGGTTGACCAGGAATGTTTCATCGAGTTCGACTTGATCGGAATCGCCAATCGAAATGACAATCGTCTGTGTCTGATTACCCGGATTGAAGGTCAGTGTGCCGCTGGTGCTGGTGTAATCATTGGTGCTGCTGGCGGTCCCGTCGGCAGTGGCGAAGTCCACGCTGACAGTGGAATCGACGGGCGAATCCAGAGAGACGGTCAGTGTCGCGGTGCCCGCGTTTTCATCAACGGTCACATCATCGATTGAGATGCCGGCCTGATCATCATCCTGGATAGTCACAGTCGATTGTGGATCTGAAATATGGGCATGCCCTGTTGCATTCAGCAGTTCGATCCCGAATGTTTCATCTGATTCGAGAAGATCGTCGCCATAAATGCGGATTGAAATCGTTTGTGTTTGACTGGATGCGGTTGGATCGCTGTCAAAGGCCAGTGTGCCACTGGTATTCTGGTAGTCGCTGTCAGCGACTGTGGCGGAACCATCCACCGTCTGGAAATCGACTGTCGCTGCATAGATCAGGTCCCCCGGTTTGGTAGCGGTTCGTGTGACATCTGCTGTGATGATATGCGAGCCGTCATCTGCTTCAGTGATAGTCACGTTCTCAATCGAGATCGGTGGGTTTTGCGGCAATCCATAGATGTAGATCGAACCTGTATTCTCGGCTCCTGTATTATCACGATAAGCACCGATAAAGAGTGTATTATCTGAGACAGTGAATCTTCTCGCAAATCTATCCTGAGCTTCTGCATCTGGGGAACTGATTTTCTGCTGTTCGATCCAGTCCTGACCTTCCACTCTAAAGAGATAGACGGCACCATTGCCAGTAACTCCCGTTGGATCTGAAAGACTGCTAATATAAATCTGGCGATCTTGGATATTGACATCTATGCCAAAGGCTAAATTCGGTGTGGCGTCTGATGCTCTTAAGGTTTGTATTGGCATCCATAAACCACTAATGGGGTCGAGCTCGTAAAGAATGGCCTTCCCAGAACTTTCTAGCTGGTTATAACTTGAAGGCGCACCAATCAGGAGCAAGTTCCCTGCCAGGCTGACCGAAGCTCCATATGAACCCAGAGGCGAAGGGGAAGAATCACTCAGCTTCTGAGAAAGAGACCAGGTCCCCTCCGTCTCAGTGAAAATATAAGCGGCCCCATTCTGGTTGGCTGTATCAGTCAGAATCTCTCTATAGGCACCAATCACGATGGTGGAATTTTCAATGTCGAGGGAATATCCGAACAAGGCCTGTTCCTGGGGGGAGTCTGCGGTCAATTTGGCTGTTTCTGACCAGACGCCATTGACTCGCTCAAAAACATAGGCTGCGCCGGTGAAATTATCAAGCGAATAGGAACTTGCTACAATCGTGTCGCCTTCGATGGCAACGGTCTCTCCAAAAAATCCGTTGTCTGTTGTATCGGAAACGGTCAATTTTTGCTCGAAGCTCCAGATTCCATTGGAGCGGGTATAGACATACAGGGCCCCTATATTTTCAGCCGTATCGTCAGCATATTGAGCTCCCACAACAGCGGTATCACCACTGATGGCTACCGACCAGCCAAAGCGGTCAGGGGTGCTGTCGGCATCGGGGTCCAGTAATGTTGCCTGATATTCCCAGGTATCATCGCCGGAGTATTCAGGAGTTCCCTGGTCATTTCTGACATAGATAAAGGCGCCCCCCTGGCTGGAATAAGTTTCATTCCAAAACAAGGCGCTGGAGATCAGGGTGTCTCCATCGATGGCGCTAGTGAAACCAAAATTGTCATTGCCGTTTAAGGTACCTTCCGCTTGCAGCTTGGTCTTCCATTCCAGATCGCCGAGGTCGTCGTCCTGGATGGTGACGGTTGCTCGATCATCCGCCAGGACTACATTTAATCCGCCGACCATCAAATTGCTGAGTTGTACCTCAAATGTTTCTGTCAGTTCCACGGGTACGCCGTCAATCAGATCAATCTCGATGGTCTGAGTTTGTGTCCCCGGATTGAATGTGAGCGTGCCGGTTTGACTGAGATAATCATTGGAGGCGGTCGCGCTCTGATCGATGGTTGAAAAATCGACTGTAACCGTAGTGTCAACTGGTTTGTCGAGTGACACCGTCAGGATTGCCTTGCTGGCGGCTTCATTTATCGTTACATCATCTACGGAGAGACTCGCCTGATCGTCATCAAGAATCGTAATTTGAGCCTGATTATCACCGATGATGACATCTCGATTGCCGGCATCGACTCCGGTCAGGTTGACTAAATAGGTTTCCAGATTTTCGACCTGGTCCGAATCAATGATAGGGAACCCAAGAGTTTGCGTTTGTTTTCCCCATGTGATGACAAAGCTACCAGATCTGTTTACAAAATCCTCATCGCCGATTGCTGTCTGCTCAGTCATCGTGTAATTGACGAAAATATCACCTTTCACTGGGTTACTGACCGAGAATGTGAGTCTCGCCAAACCTACATCTTCATTAACGATGATATCGTCGACGGTAATCACTGCCTGATCATCCTCCCGAATCGTGACCCGTGCCTGATCATCCGTAAAAATCACGCCGTATCCATCAGCCTGTATGTTCGTCAAATTTACAAAAAAGAATCTGCCGTCGAGCTCAACCCAGTCGGAATCAATGATCGGGATGGAGATTATCTGGGACTGTTCTCCTGGATTGAAAGTGACCGTGCCGGAACTGTCTACGTAGTGGTATGAACTGATTGCGGACAGATTCGCGGTGGAGTAATCAACACTGATACTGGTATCGAATACTTGATCCAGTGAGACTGTCAGTATGGCAACGCCAGCATCTTCATTGACCTCGACATCATTGATTGACAGAGTTGCATTGTCATTGCTTAAAATCGTGACTTCTGCCTGATCGTCAGGGAGATCCACGTTGAAGCCATTCGCTTGCAGATTGGTGAGATTGACGAAAAATGATTCCGGTTGTTCGTTAAGATTATCCTCGAGAATTGTGAGATTGATGGTTTGAGTGGTTTCACCTGGATTGAACGTCAGAATTCCCGATGTCGAAGCATAATCGGAATCATTGAGAGCCGTTCCGTTGAGCGTTTCAAAATCGACAGTGACTGTTGTATTGACCGAGTGATCCAGCGAGACGGTCAGGGTCGCTGTACCGGCATCTTCATTGACTGAAATATCGTCGATTGAGATTGCGGCCTGGTCATCATCGTGGATCGTGATGATCCCTTGATCGTCAGCAAAACCAAGATTGGCGACAGATTCGATTTGGCTTAAAGAGACCAACAGGGTTTCGTCTACTTCAACAAGATCGGTATCAATGAGGTCGATGGTAATGGTTTTCGTGGTCTCGTTGGCGTTGAATGTGATCGTGCCACTGGATTCAAGGTAATCAGTTCCGGGGGTGGCGGTGAGTGCCGATGTGCTGTAAGAAACGGTCACGGGCACGCCAATCGGCTGGTCGAGTGAGACGGTCAGTTGGGCGGATCCTGCACCTTCGTCAACAGAGACATCGTTGATTGAGATTAAAATCTGATCATCATCGAGGATTGTGATTTCACCCTGGGGGGCCGGCATGCTTACCAGATTGTCTGCAACCTGGAGATTGGTCAGCAGAACCTGCAAACTCTCAGTCAGTTCTGCAAGGTCCGAGTCGACGATCGAAATCTCGATTGTTTGTGAGTCTACACCAGGGTTGAAGGTCAGGGTGCCGCTTTTGGAGAGAAAGTCAGAATTTTCAACGGCGGTTCCGCTGACAGTCTGGTAGTCGACTGTAACGGCTGTTTCCAGAATATGATCCAGTGATACGGTGAGGGTTGCGGTCCCGACATCTTCGTTGACCACGATATCATTGATTGAGAGAATTGCCTGGTCATCATCTGTGATTGTGATTTCCGCCTGATCATTTCCAAGATCCACATCGAATCCATTGGCTTGCAGGTTAGTGAGATTGACGAAGAATGATTCCGGTGGTTCGGTAAGATTATCATCAATGATTGTCAGAGTGATGGTTTGCGTGGTGTCGCCCGGATTAAATGTCAGCGTTCCCGAAGTTGTTGAATAATCAGAATCAGTGAGAGCTGTCCCGTTTAGAGTTTCAAAGTCGATGGAGACCGTAGTGTCGACGGGATGATCAAGTGATACGGTGAGGGTCACGGTACCGGCATTTTCATCAACTGAGAGATCGTTAATCGAGATGCTGGCCTGATCGTCATCGTGGATTGTGACGACTCCTTGCGTATCAGCGAGAATTACATTGGCACCATTCGCTTGAAGATTCGACAGATTGACAGAAAACGTTTCGTCCATTTCAACCAGAGCGGAATCATGAATTGAGATGGTGACTGTTTTAGAAGTCTCGCCAGGAGCAAATGCCAGGATACCTGATGTAGATTGATAGTCTGAGCTGCTCAACGCAGACCCATCTGCTGTGCTGTAATTGATTGAAATGGGGGCCTCAACTGCGTAATCGAGTGAGACGGTGAGTGTTGCCGTTTCCATATTTTCGTTGATCAAAACGTCGCTGATTGAGATGGCACTCTGGTCATTATCTTGAATCGTGACCACGGATTGACTATCTGAAAGCGTGATCTGGTACTCGCTGGACTGAGGATTCGTCAGATTGATCAGGAAGATTTCATCCGGTTCTACGACATCAGAATCGATGATCGAGACTGTGATGGTCTGACTGGTGTCGCCGGGATTGAAGGTCAGCGTTCCCGAGTGCTGCTGATAGTCAGACGAGCTGATCGCCGTCTGATCTGCGGTGGCAAAGTCAACTGTGACTGCAGAGGTGAGTGGTTGGTCAAGTGTCACTGTGACGGTTGCGGTCCCCGCGTCTTCAGCAACGCTGACATCGTTGATGGAGAACATCGGCTGATCGGAATCAGTGATGGTGACCTGCGCCTGGCTGTCTGACAGAATGACATTACGTCCGCCGGCCTGCAGATTACTTAGATTGACCAGGAAGGTCTCATCGACTTCGATCAGATTCGTATTGATAACCGGGATCGTGATGGTTTTGGTCTGCTGACCCGGATCGAAGGTCAGCGTACCGGATGTCGCCTGATAGTCCTCACCGCTGATTGCTGTTTCGTCTGCGGTGGTGTAATCAATAGAGACGCTCGTGTCGACGGGATGATCGAGTGAGACCGTCAGCGTGGCGGAACCGGCCTCTTCATCGACGCTCAGGTCACTGATGGTGAGTTGTGCCTGGTCATCATCGATAATGGTGACAACCGCCTGTGGATCGGAGATTGTTACAAATTCAGAATCCGTTTGAAGATTGGACAGATTGACCAGGAACGTTTCATCGAGTTCGACCAGGTCCGTATCGAGAATGGGAATCGTAATGGTTTTGGTTGTTTCTCCCGGATTGAAAGTCAGGCTGCCTGTCGTGAATTCATAATCTTCCGTTTTCATGGCAGCCAGGTCTGCCGTTGAATAGTTCAGGCTGACCATAGTGGAGAGTGGTTGATCTAAAGTCACGGTGAGGACAGCAGATTGTGTCGATTCATTTACCGTCAGATCATCGATTGATATTGAAACGAAATCATCGTTGTTAATAGTGACTGTGCCAGTGGATTGAACGATTTTTGCATTTCCAATGGCATTGGATAATTCGATATAAAATTCTTCATCGGATTCCAACAGGGAGTCGCCTGAGATTTCAATTGTGATGGTTATTGTTTGTGAGAGGGCGAGTGGGTCTGCCTGGAAACGGATCGTCCCCGTTTTTTCTGCGTAGTCTCCCCCCAATACCGTGGCGGTACCGTCGAGGGTGGTAAAATCGATCAGAGCGGGTATTAGTAAGTCACCTTGTCCCTTGGCCCGGCGTGTGACTTGAACTGTGGCCAGTTTTGTGCCGTTATCACCCTCCGTGATTGTCACGTGTTCGATCGTGACATCAGCCAGGAAATGATCATAGTAGACCATGATCGATCCACCATGCTCTACCTGTTCACTGTCATGATGATAGCTGACTAATATTTCTCCATCAGTAATCCCAAAATATTGTGGTAGAGTATCGCCGTTGGTGCTCTCAATGATTTGTTGTTCGACCCATTCTGACCCATCCAGGCGGTAAAGATATTTGATACCTTTTGCTAAAGGGTTAACGTCAGACCCGCCAGTTCCCACTACTATTAAATTATCCAGAATATCAACGTGAAGTCCAAAATCGGCATCGTACACACGTACTGATGGGATGAGATTTTGTGTTAAGGTCCAGATGTTATTTTCACGGGTGTAGATGTAGGCTGCACCTGTCTTACTTCCTGAACCGATAGTGGTACTTGTTGTGTAGTGTCCGATTGCCCCCACAACGAGCCTGTCTCCGTCAATGGCGACGCTTGTTCCAAAATTACCATAGTCTGTTGTATGAGTTGGGAGTATCTGCTGAGTCTGAGTCCAGATCCCATTTGAGAGCGTGAAGATATATACGCTCCCTGAATACGAGGCACTTGGTACAGAGTGCGCAAGGACACCTACGACGATTGTCGAACCTTCAATCGCGACTTCGGATCCGAAATGTTTTCCATACGTGGCATCAGCTGCTTCCAGGGTGGCAGTTGCTGTCCAGACTTGGTTTACTCGCTTGAAAACAAACACGGCTCCTTCATCTTTGTTGGCACCATCGAATCCGGTCGCTCCAGCCACGATCGTGTCATCTTCAATCGCGACTGACCTGCCAAAATAAAAATTACGATATGAGCCGGGAGCTTTTATTTTTTGTTCGAATGACCATGAAGTTCCAGAGCGTGTGTAGACATAGATTGCGCCGGAATCTGGTGCAATCTCATCATCCAGGTAATCACCCACAACTGCGGTGTTTCCACTGATGGCAACGCTGTCACCAAACATGCTGTTATAAGACACACCGGGAGGAGCGGAGAGCATCGCCTGGTATTCCCAAGTGTCATCAGCAGGATTGTCGGGCGTACCTTGCCTGTTCCGTACATAAATATAAGCAGCCTTCTCTCCCCCAATAATCGTAGGAGGATTGCCTATGCCGTTAGAAAGTTCAAAATAGGGAGTACTGGTAATCAGCGTGTCGCCGTCGATGGCGAGCCTGTGCCCAAAATGATCTTCTTCCTCCGTGGTGCCGGGCTTTAGAATCTTCGTTTGGAATTCAAAGTCTGATAATTCGTCTGGTATTTCGCCATCGACTGGTGTCTCACCAGGCCCTCGATCAAAATCCTTAACTGTGACTTCCGCCTGATCGTCTGCGAATAGAACTTCCATGCCGTCTGATTGAATATTCGTCAGATTGACCAGGAACGTTTCTTCAGCTTCGAGTGGATCAGATTGAATCAAAGGAACCGAGATGGTTTGTGTTACCGCTCCCGGCTGGAAAGTCAGCGTTCCTGATCTGCCAAGAAAATCCAGACCATCAATGGCTGACTGAGATACTGTGGCGTAATCTACGGTGACCAGATTCGCCACTGCCTGGTCGAGCGAGACAGTCAGGGTGGCAGTTCCCTCGGATTCGTCGACAATCAAATCATTGATGCTGATCGTGGGGAGTTCATCCCGGATCGTGACGACGGCCTGATTATCTGCAAACACGACATCGCGTCCATCAGCCTGAATATTGCTGAGATTAACCAGGAATGTCTCATCGCCTTCGATGATCAGTGAATCTGAAATGGGAATCGTAAATGTTTTTGACTGTTCCAGTGGATCAAATGTGACTGAGCCCGAAGAACTCTGATAGTCATCCGGACTGGTTGTGCTCTGGTCTGCAGTGAGAAAGTCAACTGTGACACTGGTATCGACTTGCTGGTCCAGTGATACGGTGATGGTGACAGTGCCGTCTGCTTCGTCTGCGGAAACATCATCGATGGAGATCTGAGCCTGATCATCATCGATGATATTCACTTTCCCCGGATCTCCTGCGACGACATTAAGTCCACCAGATTCGATATTGGTCACATTGACAAGAAAAGTTTCATCATCCTCCACTAGATTAGAATCAATGATCAAAAATATAAACGTTTCGGTTTGCTCTCCCGGATCAAAATACAATACGGTAGAGGTGTTCAAGTAGTCTGAGTCCTTCGAAGCACTATCCTCAGCAGGGGCAATGAATATCTGGAGGCGATGGTCGACTATCTTATCCAACGAAACAGTAACTGTGGCGTACCTTTCATCTTCATAAAGGGTGATTTCATCAATCGAGACCAGTGCCTGATCGTCATCCTTGATGGTGACTTCCGCCTGATCGTCGCCAAAAATAACATCGAGATTCGACTGAATGTTGAATAGATTGACTAAAAATGTTTCATCGCCTTCCACGAGGTCAGTATCTACCAGAGGGATTGTGATGGTTTGGAAAAGCTGGTTGGGGCTGAAGTTGATGGTGCCTGTTGTGCTCTGATAGTCGGTCGTGTCGGCTGACGCATTAGCGGCAGTGGAAAAGTCTACGCTGATTGCTGAGTCAACAAGCTTGTCCAGCGAGACCGTCAAGGTGGCCGTTCCCACTCCTTCGTTCACAGAAACATCATCAATGGAGAGTTTAGCCTGGTCATCATCGTCTATAAGAATGAATCCATGATAGTCTCCGAGGGTAACATTCCGTGAGGCAGACTGGATGTTAGACAGATTGACATGAATGTATTCATAATCTTCCACCTGATCAGAGTCGATAATCGAAATTGTAATCACTTTTGACAGTTCTCCCGCATCAAAAGTGAGCGTCCCCGATTGAGCGAGATAGTCAGTTGATTCATTGGCACTGCTGTCAGCTGTGGTAAAGTCGACAGTGATACTCGTATCAACGGCTTGATCAAGTGTGACGATCAAATCAACGGTGCCGGCTGATTCATTCACTGTCTCATTTCCAATATCGATTGAAGCATGATCATTATCCCTGATAGTAACTTCAGCCTGTTGGACAGCATAAACAACATCATAACCGGTGACCTGAACATTAGACAAAGAGACCAGGAACGATTCATCATCTTCTACCAGATCCGAATCGATGATCGGAATCGTAATGTTCTTGGAGGTCTGTCCTGCAAGAAATTCTAAAGTTCCAGATGTGGCCTGATAATCTTCAGACTGTGTAGCAGTCTGCTCCACAGTGGTAAAATCAACGGTCAAATTGCTATTGAGAAATTGGTTGAGAGTGACTCTCACGGTAACTGTGTTCGTACTTTCATTGATACTGGTTCCCCTGATGGAAATTCCAAAAGCGTTGTCGCGGATTATGACTTGTCCCAGATTATTATCCAGAGTGACATTAGCGTTATTGCTCTGCAGATTGGTGAGGTTAACCCGGAAATTCTCGGAAGATTCAGGGAATTCAGAATTGATCAGGGGAATGGTAATCGTTTGTATGAGATCTCCGGGATTAAATGTCACTGTGCCTGTCGTAGCCTGATAGTCATCGATACTGGTTGCTGTATAATCTTCAGTGGAAAAGTCCACGCTGACGACCGTAGCTACGGGATGCTCAAGCGAGACGATCAGAACTGTTGAGCCGGCGTCTTCGTCAACATAGACGAAATGTTCAATCGAAAGGGTTGTCTCTCCTTCGTCATGAATCGTCACAATGCCTTGAGCGTCTGCCATCACGACGTCGTAGCCACTCGACTGAATATTAGAGAGATTGACCAGAAATGTTTCATCGATTTCCACCTGATCAGAAGTGAGAATGGGAATCGTAATCGTTTTGGTCTGCTCACCTGCAGAGAAAATAATCGTGCCTGACTTAGCTTGATAATCTGCAGACTGAACTGCACTCTGGTCGGCAGTGCTGTAGCTGACGCTCACATCGGTTTCGACAGGTTTGTCAAGTGAGATGGTCAAGGTGGCGGTTCCCGCGTTTTCATTTACGGTTACATCATCGATTGAGATACTGGCCTGGTCGTTGTCAGTAATCGTGACTGAGCCTTGTGCGTCAATGAAAATGAGATTGGCGTTGTTTGCCTGAATATTGGTCAAGTTGATCAGGAACTTTTCCTCGTCTTCCACTTGATCAGAATCGACAATTGAGATTGTGAATGTGCCTGTGAGACTTCCGGCGGTGATGGTCATTGTGCCCGGGGTATTGACATAGTCAGCGGTCGCGACTGCCGAATTACTGATCATGGAATAATTAACGTTCACATCGGTTGTGACAATCTGGCCGAGTGAGACAGTCAAAGTCGCGGTACCGGCATCTTCATTGACTGTGACATCATTGATTGAAACTGTTGTCAGATCGTCATCTTGAATCGTGATTTCACTCTGACCGTCTGCGAGGACAACATTGCGTCCGCTGGACTGAATATCGGTCAGGTTGATCAGAAAGATTTCATCGCCTTCGACTGTGTCAGTGTCGACGATCGAAACAGTGATGGTTTTTGAAAGTTCTCCTGAATTAAAAGTAAGTGTGCCTGATTTTGTGAGATAGTCCTCAGTTTGATCGGCACTCTGGTCTGCAGTGGCATAATCCACCGTGATGCTAGTATCGACTGCTTTGTCAAGTGTCACTGTGACAGTGGCGGTGCCTGCTGTTTCATCGACCACAGCATCGCTGGTGGAAAACGCGGCCTGATCTTCCTGAATGGTGACTGTGGCCTGATCATCTGCAATCACTACATTAAAACCGTTTGCCTGAAGGTTGGTGAGATTCACCAGAAAAGTTTCATTCTGCTCCAGAATCTCTGTATCGATGAGGGGGATCGTGAATGTCTGCGTCTGTTGTCCCGGGGTGAAGGACACCGTACCTGTGGTATTCTGATAGTCGTCAGTTTGAATCGCAGTCTGGTCGGCAGTCGAAAAGTCGATGGTGAGACTGCTGTCGACGGGATGGTCGAGTGAGACGGTCAGAGTCGCGGTTCCCGAATTTTCATCAGCGGTGAGATCAGCAATTGAGATTCCTGCCTGATCGTTGTCCGTAACGGTCACTTTACCCTGATTGTCCGCTAAGTTGATATTCGCATTATTCGCCTGGATGTTGGACAGGTTGACCAGAAACGTTTCCTCAAGTTCCACCAGATCTGTATCCGTAATCGGAATAGTGATGGTTCCCGAGAGGTGGTTGGCGTTAATCGTCAGCGTTCCCGAAGTAGCGACGTAATCATCGCCTGCGATGGCGGAGCCATTCACGGTAGAGTAGTCCACATTGACATCAATGCTCGCCGCACGGTCGAGTGAAACCGTCAGTATCGCGGTACCGGCAGCTTCATCGACTGTGACATCATTGATGGAGAGGTTTGCCTGATCGTCGTCCTGAATCGTGACTGTGGCCTGATCATCTGCCAGAGTGACATCGCGTCCGCTGGCCTGAAGGTTAGTCAGGTTAACCAGGAATGATTCGTCCCCTTCGATCAGATTAGAATCAATAATCGAAAACGAGATCGTTTTCGTCAGTTCCTCCGGTGCAAACGTGATTGTGCCTGACTTGGTGAGAAAGTCTGTAGCGGGATCGGCACTCAGTCCGACGGTGGCATAGTCGACAGAGACACTAGTATCAACGGGGTGGTCGAGTGAGACAGTGACAGATACAGTGCCTGCTGCTTCGTCTACAATAGTATCACTAATAGAGATGGATGCTTGATCGTCGTTGACGATCTTGAGTTCTCTCGGATTGGTTCCCAGCACAATGTTGGCCCCGCCGGTCTGCAGGTTGGTCAGGTTGATCAGGAAGGTTTCATCCAGTTCAACAAGGTCTGTGTCAACGAAGGGGATCTCAATATCGAAGTAATTTTTTGAGGGATTGAAAATGGCAGTGCCTGAAGTGTTCTGATAGTCGTCAGGGCTTGTTGCAGTACCATCGACTGTGGCAAAATCTACACTGACTGTTGCCTCGACTGTATTGCCGCTCAGGATTAGTCGGTAAACCTGCGTTCCCGAATTTTCAGTTTTAATGCCGTTCTCTAATAAGAGTAAAGTTGACTTCTCGTCATCAATGATGGTCACTTCGGCTTGACTGTCTGCAATCATAATACCGCTGGTATCCGACTGCAGGTTTGACAAGTTGACATAAAAACTCTGATCGGGTTCCACATTGTATGAATCAAGAATCGGGACGGTGATTGTTTTCGATAGTTCACCCGAAGCAAAGGTCAGCGTGCCGGAGCGTCTCAAATAATCGGAGCCATGGATGGCTAAATTATCAACCATAGCATAATCAACACTGACTTCGGTCGGCACTTCTTTGTCCAGAGTGACAGTGAGCGTGACGGTGCCGGCAGCTTCATCAACCGTCTCGTCACTGATCGAAACAGCCGCCTGATCATCATTGGTGATCGTAACCCGGCTACTAACCACGGTCTTCTTACTTCCATCATCCAATACTAACATCTGATAAACATAGAAATACTCATCTGTCTCAATCAGGGTGTCTCCCATGATTTCGAGAGTGAACGTCTGGGTCTGTGTGAGAGCAGTCGGGTCAGCATTGAAATTGAGCGTACCAGAGGTGTGCTGATAGTCGACGCCTGCTTCTGCTGTACCGCCCCCTGTTTGGAATTCGATAGTCGCTGGGGCGCTGAGATCTCCAGGGTTCATTGCTTCGCGAGTGACTTCCAAAGTGATGATTTGAGTGCCACTATTACCTTCCACTATGGAAGTGGTTTCAGCTCTGAAAGTTGGTGCCTGGGCATGGTAGTAGTAGATGGTTCCGGTATCAGTCCCCAAGTCATCAGCAAGTGGTGCAGTGACGAACAAGGCACCCTCTGCCAGAGCGATCTGGTGTGCAAATCGGTTGAAGGGGACATATGAGTGAATTACGTCTAGATAGGAAAAAGTGTCATTCGAGACCCATTCCGCCCCCACTTTGATATATTGAAAAACCATGCCCCCCCGGTCCTCAGGATTACCTGTCTCATCAGGATCGAAGAACGGAGCAGAGGCGGCAGTCAGGAACAGCATCCCATCCTGCAAAAGCACCTGAGTTCCCAGCCGCAAATCATCATAAGAGGCGTTTCTTGAGAATGTCTGATCCAGGGACCAGACCTCCGATTCGGAATCGAATTGGTACAAGTATGCTTTACCAATATAGTGATTGAAATAATATGCACCGGGTTCCCCAATCACCAGTTCATCATTTTCAATACTGACTGAGGTCCCAAATGAGCCGTCAGTGATAGGAGTGGGGGAGCTCAGCTTCTGTTTCAGTATCCATTGATCATCGCTGATCATGTTATAAATATAAACAGCGCCTTTTCCGCTGTCATGGTTTGCAGCACCAATGACCAGATTGTGGTTTTCAATGTCAATTGAAGTGCCGAATTCAGCATCCTGACCAAACGCATCCGGATTGGTAATGCTCTGGACCAGAGACCAGACTCCCGAGACGCGCTTGTAAATATGGACTGCACCAGAGCCATCATGGTCTTGGGTGGCTCCCACGACGAGTGTGTTACCTTCAAGAGAGACTTCGGCTCCGAACTGTAGATTCGTGTCTGCTGAATCAGGGGTCAGTTTCTGCTGGAAGGTCCAGGTCGCACCGGAGCGCGTGAAGATGTAAACGGCCCCGTTATTTTCGGTGGAATCGACATTGAGGGCACCAATGACGGCGGTGTCTCCGCTGATATCAATTGACCAGCCAAAATGATCTGCTGCCTCCGCATCGGGAGCGAGCAAGGTGGTCTGAAATTCCCAGGTGTCATCAAACACAAATCCCGGTGTTCCCTGGTGATTACGAACATAGACATACGCGCCTCCCTGATCTGACAGTGGTGCATCCAGAAAGGGAGCGGTCGAAATCATGATGTCTCCCTCAGCAGCCGTCCTGAAACTAAACTGATCATGATCCGACACGAACTCAGGTGCATTGATTTTCCTGTTGACCGGGTATCTGTCAGATTCATAATTGTCATAGGCGAAATCGTAAATTCGATCAGCGTAGTCTCGATCATTGTCTTCGATGATCACTTCAGCTCTGGCATCTGCTATGGAGACCGCATAGCCACCGGAGATCAAATTGCTGAGGTCAACATAAAAATAGACTTCAGGCTCGACGTAATTGTTATCGACCAGATTGATTTCGATGGTGGCGGTAGTCAGACCGGGCAAGAAGATCAGGGTCCCGGAAGTCGCTTCATAGTGTTCCGGGCTGGTCGCATAGGGGCCGTTTGTCGTTGTGTAACTGACATTGAGATAGGTATCGACGGGGTGGTCGAGTGAAACAGTGACTGTGACAGTCCCCTCAGATTCGTTGACGGTCGTATCGCTGATCGAGAGACTGGCCTGATCATGATCATGGATCGTGACCTTGCCTTGCGCATCCGTGAAAATGGCATTGAGACCGTTGACTTGAATATTGCTGAGGTTGACCAGGAACGATTCCGTCTTTTCGACTGATTCACTGTAAACCAGCGGCACACTGATCGTTTTCGTGAGGTCGCCCGCGCTGAATTCCAGCGTGCCGGATGTAGACTGGTAGTCACCCGGTTGTTTGGCTGTCTGGTCTGCTGTGGCATAGTCGACGGTCAGGTTTTCACTGAGCACGTGGTTTAGTGAAACCGTCAGCAGTGCCGTACCTGCATCTTCATCGACGGTGACATCATCGATAGAGATGGCCGTCTGGTCATCACGGATCGTGACTTCCGCCTGGTCATCAGTAAATGTAATATTGGCATTACTGGCCTGGATGTTGGTGAGGTTGACTAGAAATGTTTCATCTGGCTCTGGTGTGGCAGAATCGACGAGGGAGACGGTGATGAATTTCGTCAGGTCACCGGGATTGAAGGTCAGGGTACCTGAAGTCGACTGGTAGTCGTAATTATTGGAGGCACTCTGATCGGCAGTGGCATAGTCGATGCTAACAGGGATTGAGGCCGACTGGCTGAGGGTGACGGTCAGTGTCGCAGTGCCGGCATCTTCATTGACCTGGAGATCATCGATTGAGAGCGTCGCCTGTTCATCATCATGAATCGTGACTTCCCCCTGACTGTCGGCGAAATAGACTTCGCTACTCGTGGATTGCAGATTTGTCAGGTTGACGAGAAACGTTTCATCACCTTCCACTAGAGTTGAATCCACGATGGCAATCGTAATCGTTTTGGTTTGTTCGCCCGGATCGAATGTGAGCGTTCCTGATTTCGTGAGATAATCATCAGTCGCGTCGGCACTTTGGCTGGCGGTGGCATAGTTGACTGTGACTTCGGTATAGACCCGATTGCTCAGACTAACGGTAAGGTCGACTGTACCCGTTCCTTCGTTGACAATCGCATCACTGACCGAGATGCCGGCCTGGTCATCGTCGACAATCGTGACTTGGGCCTGATTATCGGTAAAGCTGAGGTCAGCGCCGGCGGCCTGGATATTCGATAGTGTGACCAGAAATGTTTCATCCAGTTCTACCAGATTGGAATCGACAAGGGGGATATCGAATGTCTTTAACTGTTCTCCTGCGCTGAAGGACAGGGTGCCTGTTACGTTCTGGTAGTCATCAGACTGCAGCGCACTCTGATCGGCGGTGGCGTAATCGATGCTGAAATCAGCATCGACGGGCTGGTTCAGGGAGACGGTGAGTGTCGCCACGCCTGCGCTCTCATCGACAGAGAGGTCAGCGATCGAGATAGTCGCCGATTCGTCGTCTTCGATCAGGATTTCTCCCTGCGCGTCAGTCAGTGTGATATTGGCATTGTTCGCCTGGATGTTACTGAGGTTGACCAGCAGGCGTTCGTCCGCTTCGACTGCAGGGGAATCCACAATCGAGACAGTAATAGTCTGGGAAAGGTCTCCCGGGGTGAAGGTGAGTGTGCCCGAGTTCGCTAGATAGTCCTCTGTGTTGGTCGCCGTCTGGTCGGAAGTGGCATAGTCCACGCTGACGGGAGTCGCGACAACCTGATCCAGGGTGACGGTCAGCGTCGCGGTGCCGGCGGTTTCATTGACAATGACGTCATTGATTGACAGAGCCGCTTCCTCATCATCTTCGATCGTAATTATGGCTTGTTGTTTATCCAGGGTGACAGCGAGTCCACTGTTCACCAGGTTAGACAGATTAACCAGAAACGTTTCGTCCCCTTCAATGAGATTAGTGTCAACAATCGGAATGTGGATGGTTTTCGATTGTTCTCCTTGAGCAAAGGTGAGCGTCCCCGAAGTGCCCAGGAAGTCCGTGCCCGGTTCGGCGCTCTGACCGACGGTGGAATAGTCGACACTGATGTCGCCTTCGACGATCTGGTCGAGAGTCACCGTGACGCTGGCGGTGCCCACTGCTTCGTTGACTGTGACATCGCTGATGGACAGGCTGGCCTGATCGTCATCAACGATTGTCACTTCCGCCTCAATGTCGCTCAGAACAAAATTGAATGCAGAGTCCTCAACAGCGATTCCGTCAATTTGTATGTTGGTCAGACGGATTTGAAATTTTTCATCCTGCTCAACGAAATCGTCATCATGAATGGTAAAAGAAATGTAGAAATATCTTCCCGAGACGCCTTTAACAGTAGTGCCAAACTGAAACTCATAGTCATCGAGTTCTGAACCACCTGTTATGGTGGAGGAAAGATTTGTAATCTCGGCAGTGGCAGAGATGGATGCATCGATGCGGTTACTCAGATAGGTCTGCACCGTTACATAACGTTTCCCTTCACCTTCATCGAAGCTGAAATCCTCAATTGCGAGCACCGACTGATCATTATCGAGAATAGTGATTATAGCCGGTTCGTCCGCGATAATCACATTATAGCCACCTGCCTGGAGGTAGAGCAGATCCAGTTGAAACTGTTCGGTAAGCTCCGTGAGGTTGTCGTCAGCAATCACGATCTCAATATCCCGGCTTTGAGTTCCGGGGGCGTAATAAAGAGTGCCTTGCTGATCCTCAAAGTCGATCGGTACTGTCGTCAGGTGGGACAAATCATAATAGACATAGACTCCGTGATCCACGGGTTTGCTCAATGTGACCGGAATCACAATTGAACCTACACCTTCATTAATGGTGAGACCCTCAGCAGAAACAATTGCCTGATCATCTTCGGCGATGGTAATGACCGCATCCGGATCGATAATGCGTCCCTTGCCTGTGATACTAAAAAGCGAAACTGAGAAAGCATGGTCATCGGGTTCGACGAGCGTATCGCCGGCGATTTCTACGGTGAACGTCTGCGTCTGAGTGACTGCTGTGGGGTCTGCAGCGAAAGTGAGACTGCCCGAGACGGGTTGGTACAGCCCGTCTGCCACGGTGGCGGTACCATCGATGGTGTTGAAATAAACTGTCGCAGGGGAGTTTAGATCTCCCGGCAGGTAGCCTGTGCGGGTTACTTCGATAGAGACCAGTCTTGAACTGTCATCGCCTTCGGCAACCACAGTATCCTTGATTCCGACAACAGGAGTTTCCGGACTGAGAAACGAGTAGATTGAGCCTGTGTGATTTCCCTGGTGATCGTCGTAATAGAATAGAGCCCCACCTGCCAGCGCGATCGTGCCGCTAAAGCTTAAGATGTCAAAACTATTAGAGACATCCGGGGTGGAGAACCTGTCATAGAGCGTCCATCCTGAACCCTCTTTTTGATATTGATAAAGAGCACCATCCGAGTAGTCAGTAGTGGCGTTATAATTTCTGGCACCAATGAACATCATCCCGTCCTGCAGAAGGACACTCGAGCCAAAAAAGGCACGCTCTTCCTCCTTCACATCTTCTGAACTCAGGGTTTGCTTGAGCTCCCAGCGGTTTGTTTCGGCATTAAACTGGTACAGAAAGGCATTGCCGTTGAGATCATTTCCCTCCAGCTCGGTAGGTGCTCCAATCAGAAGCTCATTATTCTCAAGGCTGATGGCAAACCCGAATCTGCCATTCGCGATCGGGGTTTCGGGTTTCAGCGTTTGCAGCAGACTCCATTGACCATTTATCAGGTTATAAATATGCACAGCACCCTGGTTGTTATCGGATGCATTATCCTGATATGAGCTGACGACCAGAGTGGAACCCTCAAAGTCGATTGTGGAAGCAAACTGATCATCAGTTCCTAAATCAGGATTGGATAAGATTTGAGTTTCAGACCAGACTCCGTCCACTCGATTAAAAACATACAGCGCGCCATTAGGATGCGAAGTCGTTCCATATCCACCGTCTGCACCGACCATGATGGTATCGCCTTCAATCGCGACATCCGTACCAAATTGATCGTAAATTCCTCCATCGGAGGAGGTTAGTTCCTGCTGGAAGGTCCAGGTCGAGCCAGAACGGGTGAAGACGTAAGCGGAGCCGGTATCATCTACAGCTTCATCACCGTAGAGTGATCCGATGACTGCCGTATCACCACTGATATCAACCGACCAACCTAAATAGTCGTACCGTTCGGGGTCGGGAGCCAGTAATGTCGCCTGATAGTCCCAGGTATCATCCGTTCGATCCTGTGGTGTTCCTTGATCATTTCGAACATAGACGAAAGCGGCCCCCTGGCGATCCTCAGGTGAACTCCAGTAAGGGGCTGTGGCAATCATCGTATTTCCATCAGCGGCCATGGCAAAACCCATGGTGTCGGAATCGGGTGAAGTACCAGCAGGGGGGAGAATCTTTGCCTGTTCTTCAAAATTGAAATGATGAATCGGGAACGAACGGTCATTGTCTTCAATCGTGACCACAGCACGATCATCAGTGATTTTTGTCGTGATGGTATCGGTCTGTAGATTACTGAGTTCAACGTAAAATGCTTCGTCCAGTTCGAACGCTGAATCATCGACAATGTTGATCTCGATTGTTTCGTTCAAGCTGTTGGGCTGAAACGTGATTGTCCCGGAAGTGGCTTCATAGTCTTGCGGGCTGGTTGCTGTTTGAATGTCAGCGGTCGAGTAATCTACGGAAACAACGGTATCCAGAAAACGATCCATTGAGACTGTTACGGAAGCAGTGCCGTCCCCTTCATTGACTGTGACATCGCTGATCCAGAGGTGGTTACGATCATCATCCACGATGGTCACAGTTCCCGTATCATCTCCCAGCGTGCTATTATACCCGGAAACGCTGGTCAGCTTTACCTGGAATGTTTCATCCAGTTCAGAAATAGAATCGTCATTGATTTCAACCAGAATGGTTGTGGTTTGGATCAGCTCTCCACTGTAGAGGCTTGGCATAATAAAATAGCCGCTTGTCTCTTCATAATCATCCTCGAAAGACGACGACTTGGCAGTTCCGTCGACTGTTTCATAATGAACGATGAGAGTGTTCTGCATATCTGCGGGCACATCCCCTGTTCTGGTAACTGTCAAAAACGCATACGTTGGGTAATTATATGAAAGGGACGTCTCATCAATCATCACGTCATCGATCGAGACAACCGAGGTCAGCATCGTCCGGTCTTCCAGCGCCTCAATCGTATTCAACTGGCGATTTTCAGAATTGAAAGATCGAGACAGGGAAACGTTTTGTGATTGACGTCGTTGTAGTTTGCGATTGTGTTTACGCGGGGAACGACAACGGTTTGCGATCGACTTAAGCCAGTTCGTCAGTAGCATATTGCAATAGACCTTTAGCCAGACTGTGTATGATCAGTTTTGTTTTGTGGATTCGGTAACTAAGGGTAGAGAACGGACAGCGGGTGGATTGATTGATATCTGCAGAAGCTTGCCAGGATTAGAGTTAGCGTAGAGCATCTATACAAAAAATCTATTGAACATGAACGTATCATGGTTCTGGCTATAATTCCAGTGCATTAATTAAGAATTGATAGTAATTGGAATTCTGCAAAAAAGAGGCCGAATTCAGTCTTGTGGAGTGTTAAGACTGCTGACCTAGAAAATGAATGCTTTAATTAGCATGAATTTCAGCAGCGAACAGAAATGGCTGGGCTGAAAGAGAGCAAAGGAGAGAATAATATGAGTATCTCGATTGCCATAACTCTTGTGTTGGAAACAAGATCAGTTACTGATAGCTCCTGAGCCTGTGTTGGTTGAGTTGTCGACGTTGGGGAGACTCTGCCTTCAAATAGCAAGAAAGCAGGGGGGCTTTTGCCTCGAACCCGTGTGTTGAGAATTTGCAGACCTCTATGGTGTGATCTGTTTGTTTGAGTACTGTTGTGTTTTGTTGTCAAGGGATGAAGCTGTCCGAAGCCCAGTTGGTGAGAGCAGGCTATGGACAGAAAAAGACGCCAGCGACGAATCGTACCGTCGCTGATTTCTGATTTGAGGAATGAAGCATCAAGTAAAGAACTGAAGATTCAGATCGACTGGATCTTACTGTCAAAGTCGATTGTAAAGGCTTAGTCATCCTCTAGGTAAACAATTCCTTGATCGGCAGACCTCCGTCTGTAATGGGAATTGGTCGATCGTTGGCGTAGAGGTTTTTTGTGTAATCGATTCCCAGAGATGCAAGAATCGTGGCAAAAAAGTCGGGCAGTCCTACTGGATTTGCCACGATCTTCTTTGAAAGTTCGTCAGTCACTCCCCACGCACCGCGATGCGCCAGACCGCCGCCAGCGAGAACGCAGGTGAATGCGGTCCCTTGATGCCCTCGTCCGCCGCCACTATCAAATTCTGGTGGACGGCCAAATTCTGTTGTGACGACGATCAGAGTTTTATCCAGGAGTTTTTTCTGTTCCAGGTCGGAGATCAATGTCGCCATCGCTGTATCCATTTCTTGAATCAGTTTGTGCTGTTGCAAAATTCCTTCGTTATGGACATCCCAGCCGGCCCCGTTGAGAAAGTTCAGGTTGTGTGAGACTTCAATGAATCGAACGCCCCGTTCAACAAGCCGACGGCTCAACAGACAACGCTGACCGAATTCCCCGCCGTATCTGGTTCGCAGATCAGCTGGTTCCTTATCCAATTGAAAGGCTTGATTAAATTCCGGACCACTCAGCTTTAAGCTTTGAGTAATCGCGGCTTCATAATCACGTACTTTCTGTTCGCTGGCTGCTTTTCCATGTTTCTGTAACACAGAAAGAAACGATTCTCTTCGTGCTTGTCGCGCAGAGGTGATACCGCTGGGCCGTGACAAGCCTGCCGGGCCTTCATTTGTGTTGGTTAAGTAAAGATATCCATCACTGGCACCAAGAAAACCTGGCCCCCGTGTTACATTGGGATAACCGATTAAAACATAAGGCGGGGCTCCGTCTGTAACGGTACCCCGTTCGTGTGTCACAAGTGAACCGAGTGAAGGATAAGTCACTGTGCCACTGATGGGGCGACCGGTGTGCATGCGATTTGTGGCGGCAGCGTGTTCGTCGATGGATTCATGATTGACTGTTCGGACTGCTGTGACACGGTCCATCAATGGCGCAAGAGTTTTGAGATGTTCGCAGAGTTGCACGCCTGGCACGGCAGTTTCAACTGAGTCATAATACGATCCCGCCTTTTTGTTTTTCGGATCTCCTTTTCGTTTGGGATCGAAGGTGTCGATCTGTCCCATTCCTCCGCCGAGCCAGATGGAAATGACATGTTCCGTTTTGCCGCGAAGGAGTTTTGTTGATGTTTCGCCTAGACTGAGGTTCGAAGTAGCCATTCCGCCAGCCAAAGCCACTCCCGCGGCCAGGCACTCACGTCGATTGAAGGATGTTGTCGAATTTTTGTATTTCATGATTGGGCCTCGCAAGTCTGCGTGTGCTGTACTTTGATTCAAAGAATAATAATGGTGACTGTTATTGATGATCGAGAAAATAAGAGAGCGCCTGCTAAGGAATCCACACAAATTCTTGATGATTCATCAGGCTCCAGATAATGTCTTCATAAACTTTGCGCCATTCGGCTCGTAATCGGGGATCGGCGGGTGGTCCCTGGCGGACGCGGCGTTCCACTTCTTGCTGGATTGTATTGGCTTCTGATTGCAGGTGATTAAACCAGGTGACTAGAGGCAAGGGGGGCTGTGCTTTAATTGGGGTGATCGCCTCTGCCGGAAGCAGACGGGAATCGAAGCCTTGAGCCAATGCGTTGCTGAATGCAGTGCTTTCTTCTGGATTCGGACGACGACTCAAAAAGCGAAGAAATAATGCCTCAATCATTTCCTCGGGTTTGTTGCTCTCTACAGCTAATTGTGCCAGTTCACTTTGATCTGACACGCGGATGAGGTTCATTGAAAGCGTACCGTTTGCTAAGATACCCGGTTGCAGAACGTTGGGGTCAGTCTCTCGATGCATGACTGGTTTCTGGCGAGATCCTGTCCAGCCAAATGCTTCCAGAACGTCGGTCACTGTGCGAGCATAAGGTAACGAAAGGCTCGGTCGGTCTCGTTCATTCTTTAAATCTGCAAGCATCCATGCACGACTGGGACGGCCTAATGTCAGACGATTGCTAATTGATCGTTGACCGTCGTGAACGAAGGTCAGTTCTTCAACATCCAACTGTTTTCCAGTAGCAGTATGCATCGAATCGACAATTTGTTCGGCGGTCAATCGCCGTTTCTCGGGGGCATTAAAGAATCGAAGCTCCTCAGATGCGGTCATGTTTTTGCCTGTTGCTTCCCGCTGATATAGCTGAGAAGTAACAATCAATCGAATGATGTGTTTCAGGTCATAGTCATGAGTCACAAATTGATGTGACAACCAGTCGAGCAACTCTGGATGACTTGGATTGCGGCCTTCCCAATCGTAAACCGGTTCCACCAGGCCGGCTCCGATCAACTGCTTCCACAGGCGATTCACAATCACGTCTGCAAAGCGTTTGTCCTGGGGAGTTGTGATCAACGCGGCTAATCGCTCACGGGAATCCTTTGGGTTGAGCATGAGCTTATCAATTTCCGGGCTGTCAACAGCTCCGGTCATCTCGGCAAAGGGCCATTTTGCGTCGATCGATTCATCGGGCTTCAGTGTCACGCGAATCAAAGATTCTCTGGTTTTGTTTTCAAAGAATGCGAGTGGTACGCGGCTCGTGGCAGGAACCACTAGAGGTTTCCGATTCATCATCGCCGCCAGTGAGAATAAATCTCGCTGTGTGGTGCTATGGTAAGGGGAATCGTGGCAACGTGCACATTGAAGTTCGATTCCCAGAAATGCAGAAGCGACGATATGCCCTTTGGCAGCAAAGGGGGAATCATTTTCCGCTGCAATCGCAAAGCCAGCACTACCGCCTTCATGCGGACTGCCTCGCATCAGTAGTAGTTCCGTGACGATTCTGTCTAATGATTTTTTGTCACGTAATGCATCATACAGGAACCAGCGAAAGGGGCCTGTGCTATTTAACGATGCATTGAGTAAGGTTGGGTTTTCTGCAAGTAAATCCATCCAATAACTGACCCATTGGTCAGCGAAGCGGTCATCTTTTAGAAGTTGGTCAATTAACTGGTTGCGTTTGTCCGGATTCGAGTCTTTCAGAAACTGCTTGGCTTCCGTTAATGTCGGTGGGACACCAACGGTGTCCAAGTAAATTCGCCGCAGGAAAGTCTCATCATTGATGACCGGAGACATTGCAACTTCTGAAGCTTTCAATGGAACGGCAGGCCAGATCGCACCTTGTTGAATCCACTGTTCTAATTCTACAATTTGTTTCGCACTGAGCGGTTTTCCGGTAGGGGGCATGCGAATGCTTTCGTCTTCTGTACGAATGCGTTCTACCAGTTCGCTGGCTGATATGTCACCAGGAACAATAGCCGGGATTTCGGAATCTCCTGGCTTCAACGCATGTTCTCTGGAGTTTAGTTTTAAGCCTCCCTTGTTTTTATCTCCGTGACACCGGAAGCAATTTTCTTGAAGAACTGGCAGGATTTCACCGTGAAAGTGTTTTGCTTTCCTGGGGTCCGTTGCAGAGGCTTCCGAAAGTGCTTTGTTGATTTTCTCGGCAAGGAAGTGGTCTATGGGGTTTTCGAGGTCGGAAGCGGCAACTGTTGGGATTTTGGGAGCAGGGTTTTGTGCTGCCCATGTTCGTGCAACTGCATGTCGTTTCTGCCAGTATGCGTCCTGGGTTGCCGATGCCGTTCGTCTCGTTTGATCTTCTCGTTGAGTGATTGAACTTTCAATTTGTGCCAGCACCGGATTGACGGCAGCATCTGTTAACGGAAGAGGAGCCTGCGGATTGGGCTGTATGATCGAATACGATTTACCATCCTCAGTCTGGATCGCAGCACAGATTTCCCCTGTTTCCGTACGCAGACTCTTTCCTCCGACAACTAATTCTAACACAACACGACAAAGGTGAGGTTTGTCGTTCTCCTTTTCGGGAATTGTTATTTCGCCGAAGACTTCCTGCATTCGATACCCCTTCACGCGCAGCCCGGGCAAAGGGGGCTCAGCCAGAGGGGTAATTGGTTCTTCGCCATTAGGAGGGCGGTAGGTCAGAGGTTTTGTGCGCGCGACAAGCTTACCATCAACCCAGATGCGACCCAGGGCACGGGCTCTGAGTAACAGCCTGTGCTTTCCCGGCTTCAATTCAACATCCGCGGCCATGCGTACTAAAAGTGGTGCCTTCCAACTGGATCGAATTCCCCAGTCATCGTAACGTAATGGAATACGGGGTAACAGAAATTCATTCCCGATCCAGCGGGAAGATTCCGGTGGCCAGTTCTCGCCTTCATTCATCCAGCGATCCGAAGCAGGCATGCTTTCGGAAAAGGTGACTAACACCTTTCCCGGCGGGACATCGGAAATTTCGGGCATCTTTTCAGGGGCAGGGCCGACAACGCGCGGGCCACCGAGCCGATGAAAGTGAGATGCGATGACCTTGCTTTCTAATCGCGCGCGGTGAATCGCAATCTTATCAAGCCAGCCGTTAAAGCTATTGCCTGTGTTGCCTCCCGTTGATGATCCAATCCAGATTTCATCGTTATCAACAACCGGCGCCAATTTTGTTGGCCCCTTCATGTCCCACACACCGCCGGTGGGTTGGCCATCAATCCAGCCTTTGATCGAATCGGGCTGACCGAACTGATACGTCACCGCGATATGATGCCAACCGGTGACGGCAGCAAATCCGGATTTTGATGTCCAGCGATGCCAATTCGATCCTGTGGAACCGGCGGGGGTTGCGAACAAAAAACCGAGCTTCACTGCATCTCCAGCACCAATCACGCGCAGTGCCCAGTTTTGATTGTCGCGTGCAACATGCGGGGAATGTGTGCGCCCTTTTCCGATCACATACATTGGCTGGCCATTGCGGATTGTAGCGACCTTCACCCAGGCTTCAATTGTGATGGAATCACCGTTGGTGAAGTCGTAAAGACTATTATCCCCGGGGTCGGTGACGGCAAGGTAAGCTCCTTTGCCGTCGAGCCGAACAGCGGTATTGTCTTTTGCGAAGTCTGGAAACTCAGGCGGGAGAGGGCCAGCCTGATCGCGAGTGACGTTGCCATGAATCGACAAGGGCGTGAATTCTTCCGTGGAGAAATCCCATTTTGCAACAGTTGTCGAATCGTCAGCAGTCAGGCTGCCTCTGAAAGAGCAAGTCAAAATGACAATGAGCGTGAGCCGCATCCAGTACATACTTATTAATTCCTCAATACTTTGTCGTGACAGGAGCAGCGTACATTTATGCCAGTAGAGTCAAGTTCTTCTGGGCCTTTGAAAAGCAAGAGAGTGCTTGTGAACTCAAGCCGCATCCCTTAGATCCCTGCTGCTTAAGGCAGGCCCCCGACAAAAACCGGATCAACGATATTCTGGTCGTCTTGTGCATCCTGGATAAATATTTCTTCAATTTCTTCACCGGGAAGATATCCCAGGGAACTCAGGTCAATGCCGACTGCCAGTACCCAAAATTTCAAACGTATTGGCTTACCCGCGCATTCTGCTGTTTGTAAGTCATGTAAAGAAGCAACCTGTTTCTTGAAGGGATAGAGATGAAACTGAGTCAATTCCAAACATTCGGGCGAAGAAATACTTAAATCGTAAGCTTGAATTGTGTGCGATTTACGACCTGCGGTAAACTTCATTGGACTGACATGAAAGGCATCCCCCTCAGGTGGGTTGGAGAATGTTTGCAACTCAAAAAACACGATGTCAGGACCAGGGCCATTCTTGACAGGGGTTTGAAACTTCAAGGCAATGCCAGGTGTTGCTTCCTGCTCGTCTCCTTCTCTGTGCTGTAAAACAGGATTTGAAACCAACGAAGTTTGGCTGCCTCCCGGATTGATGATACCCGTATTTAACGCTGTGTCAGCAAGAAAATCTGCACGAGGATTGCTCAGCGATGGTCCGCCGGCAATATGTCCATTGCGGTCTAACCCCGGTGCAGCTTTGAAGTAGGTGACTTCGACTGGGATGATCTTTTCAACGGGATATTGAAGTACTTTATCGCCCCGTTGAACGGTAACGTCTCTGAGGAGTTCAGCCCGCCCATCGGCTCCTTTTGTTGCATTATAGGAGATTACTCGATCCGGTAAATTGCTACGATAAATGGACGGATTAAATTTTGTGGGCTCAACCAGAAACGACTCATCTTCATTCAGACGGCAGGCCTCTTGGTTGTTTAGTCGCAACTCAAAGGTTCGATTGTCAGGAATTTCGGTCAGTCGTTTTTTGTTTTGACCAGTAGCTTGTTTTGGGAACTGTTCGGTGGAATTTCGATAGATATCTGCAATGCCTTCAATGACGTGGACTTCGGTTTCACTGGTCTCAGAAACATTCACCACGAATCGAGTCCCACGATCAACAACGCGCGTCACCGGGGTTTCAATACGAAAGCCTTCCGCCCCATCTGGTGCATGAACAGAACATTGCCCCACATCCAATGCCAGGCATTCGTCTGAGAGCACCCGAAAAACAGCCGGCCCCTCAATGATTGCAGAGGCACCTTGTGGAAATGCCAATTCAACAAGCCCGGATAGCAGCACGTAATCTCGTCTTTGCGTAAGCAGTGATTGAGCGCGCGGAGGAAGTTCTCCAAAGAATTGGGCCTGTGAGATATTCTTGAAATGAACATCTCCCCTGGACTTTTGAATGTCTTCAGCAACTGGGACATTGCTCTGGTTGTTCGCGGAAAACCAGACAATTGGGAGAGCGATGATTAAGATGGCTGCAACAATCCAGCCGCTTCCCCCGATGAGTTTCCGGTCTGTCTGTTTTGTATTATGAGTAGAACCCTGGCTGATGGCGCTGGATGATGCGGGCTGTTGGGAATCCAGTTTTTCCATGACCTTACGAGCAAACGTGTCGCCATCTTCAGGCAGGCGCGCCATTGTTTCACGGATAAAACGGTTGTTGTCCAAAGGTTCTTCGATCGCGATAAACCCCAGGAGTCGATGAGTTTGATAGAGATCAAATGCCTGTTTCAGCAAATCTTTGTGATCAGCCAGCATGTTTCGTAATTCAACCATGCCTGCTTCTTCGAGATCGCCTTCGAGGTAATCTGTCCAAAGCTCTGTGAAACGTTCTTCGAGATCCGATGGTGAGTTTGTCACGAGACACCTCTCTGTGTTTTCGAAATTCTTTTTTCGACACACTGTTGTAATTTTTGACGAATCTGCCAAAGCTGTTTTTTAATTGCCGTCACGGATCGACCACTTCGCCGCCCCATTTCTTCAAGTGGGATATCTTCGCTGTATCGCCAGTTCACATATTGCTGAAGCGATCCCCCAAGAGATTCGAGGCATTTCTGAAGTGCCTCAACGCGAACCAACCACATCTCTGGGGGCTCATCGTCATGTCGATCAAGCTCTTTTTGCAACAGGTCAGGTGCATATCGGCTATGATAATCGGCAATCCGTCTCAATCGGGTGGTTTCTGTTTTCAACTGATATCGTGCGATTGTGAACAACCATGCCGGGAAATTCGTTCCCAGTTCATATTCATTGAGACGGGTATAAGCTGCGATGAATGTCTGTTGAGCAATCTCGTCTACATCGACTCCTGGTGGCGTCTGGACTGCCAGCCAGGCGCGCAATGGACGTTCAAACTGTCGGACTACTACCTCAAAAATCTCTTGCTCTCCTTGCAACACTCGTTGCAGGTAATCATCAATCGGGATGTCAGAGTCATTGATGTCAGGTATACTATTAGGCATGGCAGAAAGTCCTATCAGGTTACCCTCCTGATACAGGTTTTCAAGAATTTCTTCACAGATTGAAGCTACAGCATGACTAAAAAGTGACTCAGTTACAAACAGGTCATCTGCCAGAGATGACGCATGTCGGAAACGCCTTACTTGCTAGTCTCAGTGAATTCAGGATTCTCTTACATTTTTTATGCTGGCACAGGCTGGATCTTCATTGATCTGTGTTGTCTATGCATCACTTTTTCCGAGATTTCTGCTTAGCGGGAACTTCAATATCAAGAGTTGAATCTTGATTGGGAAAAGTATGCTTCAGTTCGTAGCCCGAAAATAAAGATTTACCTTGATCGGGTTCAGTGGCTTCAGCGCCATTGCCTTCGGAACCGGTCAGTAGCAGAAGGTAATCTCCTCCTGAAATTCCTTGACCAGGGGCTGTTTCGTACTTTCCATTTTTAATGACAGCATAACTGCCAACGCCGGTATTGCCCGCAGCGGCATCTGGAGTAATGACGATTTCACCGGTCGGAACTGGTTCACCATCAAACATGACCGAACCTGAGACTTTAAATTGTTGTGAAGAGTTTCCTGATTCTCCACAGCCCAGCAATGTGAGCAGCATGATGCAGGGAAACAGGAGTCCCCGTGTGTTCCAAAGTTTTGTTGACATACGTGCAGACCTTATCAATCTGAGGAAGAAATTTTGCGGGAAGAGAAGTCAGTAAAAAGTAGTGGCAGGGGGAAGTGTGACTTTCCTCGCCATCGTCGAAAACACACATCACTTTGCAGTTTCGGCGTGAGTTCAGACCTTTGTCTTCGCTTGTGCTCAAGTTAACTGTAGCGTCTCCAAGGCCATTCGGACTGAGTCCCATCGGGTGGATGACGCTACGGTTTAAATGGGACGCGTTCTAGAACTCTCCAATGACTTGCCCATCATTGCGAATGGCCAGATATTGGAGTGTCTTGTTGTGGATGTTTTCGCTGATGAAATGCACAGAGCCATCGACAAACGCAAAGTGGCAACCTCCCGTATGGAAACTTCCAAACGCACGGCCCTGCAGGTTGTTTGTGGCGCTGTAGGTTGAACCACCTGAATTGATAGTCCCTTGCGCTCCGGGAACACTCGATCCTGCTCCAAAAGCAGTATCGCCGCTGTGTCCGTATCCTTTCCAGCAGTTGATCGAAGCATCCGTAGCGGCTGCTAATGTCCCAGGAACATTGGCGCCTCCCCGCATCGTTGACGCCCAGCCAAATCGTAAGGCTGGCCAGGAGGTACTCGCATCGAGACCCAATTGATATTTCGTTTCGCCAACGATGAACGTATTGCTGGAGCCGTCGGTGATATCTCGCATTCTTGTTTTTGAGTTCATATACAACACACCGTTGTCCCACATCGCCCGTCCGCTTGAAAGTGCCCAGGAGGGGGTTTGAGGATCGCCACCCATCACACCAAAATAGTTTGAATGCAAACCGTCTTCACCTGGATAAGTGGGGCATCGATAAGACGAGATCTTCGAGGTGGAAGCATTTGCGTTTGCCGTCGAGCTCGGAGGACTGGCATAGATCGCTTCGAACTGGGTTGTAAAATCAAATTGATTGTAAAGCGCCGTTTGTTCCAGATAGGGCAGGACCAAAACGGTCCAAGGTGCGCGACGTCCATTTTCACTACCTCCTGGATCCGTTCCCACAAAACCAGCTCCGATAGGAAAGGTCGTATGTGTCTCATGATAGTTTTGCAATGCCAAACCAAGTTGCTTCAATTGATTCTTGCAAGTACTTCGGCGAGCAGCTTCACGTGCCTGTTGAACGGCAGGCAATAGCAAGGCAATCAGAATGGCGATGATCGCGATGACCACTAAAAGTTCTATCAAGGTAAAACCTTGTCTACGCTGATGCCTCATTGAGCGAATCCTCTGTAAAAAAATTTTAAATGAATGATCTGCCGATGTACCGACTCAATTCCCCCAGCGATCCAAATCGCTATATTTCCTCGAGAATCAAGAGTGGGGATCAAATGTTTCATAGTGTGATTGGGTGTAAATACCAGATGCATTTCTATAGCCACATAGGGGTGCTTACAGTTCTTTATGGCACTAAATGGGCAGGGGTTACCCTCAAATATGAATATTTCTTAATTTGATGAAAATGACAAAAAATATGGCAAGTTTAATAGGGGATTGACTTTACGAGAATGGATGCCTTTACGGATGTGGTAAGTGAGGAAGGAGATAAATATCGTCTTCTGATCACTGGGTGGTCTTCTGTGATAGAACGTGTGGACGAACGTGCAATTGCTCCTCGGTTTTGTGGAAATGTTCAAGCAGGAAGTAACTGCGCCTTAAATTGTTTGAGACTGGCAGTTGCTTATACTGAACTCAAGCAGTTCGATTAGGTTAAGGGGGACAATCAGAATGCGATCAAAAGTGAAGAGGTTTATCGTATTAAAAGGCTGTATCAGCAGCGGCAAAAACTCGGTGAGGCAAGTAAGCCATATCGGATGGTAAAGCGTTCATAAGTCCCCGTTTGCAGGCGGAAAGGCTTTTTTCCTTGTGCAACCAGCTGAGATTATTCTTAAACCGGTCCACTCGACCGGTTTCTTTCTGTTCCACAGTCAGCTGTCATTTTTGAGGAACTGACCGGACTTGAGATGCGTCATGAAAATGGAATGAAAGTAGTTGACAGCATGTGTTTCAGGATTTTAAGATACACTGTGCTCTTGTTTATACGATAGAACCATTGTCTAGATCGTAATCACCATTCCAATCCCTGTAGAGGAGCACATTGCTTCTCTTCATTCAACAGAGCCGTATTTCCGCTTGCAGTGTAAGCATTTCAATACAAATAGCCTGAAACGAGTGTTGCCGATGAATTCTTCTATGACAGATAACAACGACGTCTCTGCTGAAGTCCTCGAAAATGCCCGTTTTATTCAGGCTGTGCGCGATCAGGTCGCGACCGTGGTGGTCGGCCAGGATGAGGTCGTCGAACGATTGCTGATTTCCCTCTTCACGGGGGGGCACATTCTTTTACAGGGGGTGCCCGGACTGGCCAAGACGCTGCTTGTTTCGGTGTTATCCAAATCGATTGAGCTCGATTTTTCCCGGATTCAGTTTACGATCGATCTGCTGCCTTCCGATATTCTGGGATCACAAATACTGGATCAGAAGACCAATGAGTTCGTGACCCGCACGGGGCCGATCTTTACCAACCTGCTGCTGGCCGATGAAATCAACCGGGCCGCGCCGAAAGTGCAGGGGGCTCTGCTGGAAGCGATGCAGGAGCGAAAAGTGACGATTGGGAACGAGACCATGTCCCTTCCGGCACCGTTCCTGGTGATCGCCACACAGAACCCGGTAGAACAGGCCGGTACATTCGAACTACCTGAAGCGCAGCTAGACCGGTTCATGCTGTGTCATCGTTTGGATTATCCAACGCCTGTGGAAGAACGGGAAGTCTTGAAACGCAACATGGCACTCGGCATTCGCAAAGAAGATCGGGGGGCGGTTGTGAATACCGAATTTGATGTCATGCAACATAAACCGGTAGGCTCGTCTGAAGATCTGGTGAGTTGTATGCAGGCGGTGAATGAAATTCATGTTAGCGATACGTTTCTGGAACATGTGATTGAGGTCATCAACCGGACGCGGAATCATCCGAATATTGAACTGGGTTGCAGCCCTCGTGGCGGGATTGCCTTGATCAAAGCCTCGCGGGCTCGTGCGCTGATCAATGGTCGTGATTATGTCATTCCCGAAGATTTGTTTGTGCTGGCGGAAGACGTCATTCTCCATCGCATCCGGTTGAATTACGAAGCGTTGGCCGATGGCCTGACGGGTCAGGCAGTCCTACAGGACATGTTACGTGATCTGGGAGCCACACCCTCCCCGATTTCCCAGGAGGCTTAGCCGATTTTTTTTTGATAATCGTTTCCCAAATTCTCTCTGTATTGAAACAGGTATTTCATGGAAGGCTTGCTGGAACAGATTGATCCGCTGAATGCCCGGCAGTTTTATATCGCGGTGAAGCGACTGGCCGACAGCTTGAGTTATGGAACCGACCGGTCTCCTTTTCTCGGATCGGGGCTGGAATTCTTTCAGTCTCGGCCTTATCAGGAAGGGGATCCGATCAAGAGTATCGACTGGCGTGTGACAGCCCGCACGGGTAAGCTCTTTATCAAAGAGTACGAAACTCCCAAGCGGCTGCCCTGTTATCTGCTGATCGATACCTCTGCCTCAATGATGATTAGTTCTACTGCCAAAAGTAAATATGCACTGGCACTGCATATCGCGGGGGGGCTCGCATTCGCGTGTCTGGAACGAGTCAGTCCTGTGGGCGTTTTAGGAGTGGGCGAAACCGATTTTCGAATTCATCCCAGCCTGTCGAAAGACCAGGTCATGCAGTGGCTGGTCCGCTTAAGGCGCTTTCGCTATGACGAGAAGACAACACTGGGTCAGAGGGTTGCTGAATTCAGTCCGAGTCTGAAAAGCCGGGCCTTGATCATCGTACTCTCTGATCTGCATGACCCGCGTGCTGTGCCGGCACTCAAACAACTCGCACAAGTTCATGACACGGTCGTCATTCAGTTTCGCGATCCTGCAGAAGTTGACTTGAAAGGCGCCGGTCTGATGCGAGCCCAGGAAGCAGAAACGGGAGCCGATTTTGTAACCCACGGGCGAAAGAACTGGCTTGATCAGGAGCAGATCGATTTCCAGTTGAAACGGAGTGGCATTGACCATCTGCTGATCGAAACGGATGAACCGTTTGTGCCTCGGCTGCGTCAGTTCTTTTCCTCACGCGATATTCTGTCACGAGGGAGCCGCTAATGCCGGGGAAACAAAGAAGAACTCAAGATCGTATCAGGGATCTGATGACCCTTTTTTCAGGGCTCGTGTTCTGTTTTATCTTGATACAACCTGGATTCGCCGAGAGTCTGTCGAATGCTTCTGTCGGAATGTCCGCACGCATTGAGGAAGTCATCCTGCCGGGTTCAGAACTCCAGGTAAAAGCGATTACAGACGACGATCCCATCATTTTACGAATGATCAGCACGCATCCCCACGGGTCGGACATGTTCCGGTATGAACTGGAATATTACGGTTTGCAGCCGGGGGAATATAATCTCGTCGATTTTCTGGAACGCAAAGATGGTAGTCCTCTCAGAGAAGTTCCAGCCGTTCCCGTGCAGGTGGAATCGATCCTGGCCGCGGACAGGGTGGAGCCGAACAGTCCCGCGGCCGTCTCGGTCCCCCAGATTGGCGGCTATCGATTCTGGATGACAGCGATTTTCGTCATGTGGGTACTGGGGGTATTCTTAATTCTATTCGTCAGACGAAAGCCTGCTGTGGCTGGTGAGGAACACCAGCAGCCTCCTCTCTCGTTATCGGAGCGTCTGCAGCCGATGGTGGAAAAAGCGATTTCGGGGGAATTGAGCAATTCGCAGATGGCGGAACTGGAAATGATGCTGGTCGCGTTTTGGCGCAAGCGGTTGCATCTGGAACAGACAGACGTCGCCGAGGTCACACAAATATTGAAACAACACGAAGAAGCCGGTCCGTTACTCCAGCAGTTGGAGATTCTGCTGCATCAACCGCATACAGATCAGGAAGTGAATGTCGCTCAGATGCTGGAGCCGTATCAGCATCTGCCGGCGGAAGCTTTGGATGAAGAGTTGGCTTCACTGGCTTCCTGAAAGAAAAACAGATTGATTTTTATCGTTTTGTATTGAAATAAGGAGATCGGGGATAACCCCGTGATTATTTAGATGAAACACGTTCTTCCAATGTCAGGTAATCAGACACGATGAGTTTCACTCACCCCTGGGTACTTCTGTTGATCGTCTTTCCGATATTGCTCCTGACCTGGGTCTGGCGGCGGGAAGGGGGGCGTGTTGTAATGCCGTTTGATCATGGTATTCAGACGCGCGGACGGGCCTGGGGTACGCTGGTTAATTTTGCGCAGTCTATACCCGCGCTATTGCTGGCTGTGGTGGTTCTGATTCTGGCAGGGCCTCAACAGTTGAGTGCACCTAAATCGAAACGGGTGTTGACAAATATCGAACTCTGCGTCGATGTCTCCGGCAGTATGACGGCCTCATTCGGGGAAGGGACACGTTACGATGCCTCGATGGAAGCGATCAATAAATTTCTCGATTACCGTGAAGGTGATGCATTCGGCCTGACGTTTTTCGGCAACGAGGTGCTGCATTGGGTCCCTTTGACCACAGATGTTTCCGCAATCAAATGCGCGCCTCCGTTTATGGACCCCACCAGCCCCGGGCATCCTCACTGGCTGGGAGGCACTTCGATCGGGAAAGCCCTGCGGGCTTGTCGGGAAATTCTGAACTCCCGGGAAGAAGGGGATCGGATGATCGTGCTGGTTTCCGATGGTTACAGCTTTGATCTGGGTAACGGTCAGGATCTGGAAATTGCCGCTAAGCTGAAAGAAGATGGGATTGTGGTGTATGCAATTCATATCGCCTCCAGCGAGGTTCCTGGCTCTGTTGTTAATATCACAGGTTTGACGGGGGGCGAGGTCTTTGAGCCAGAAAATCCGGCGGCGCTCGAAACTGTTTTTCAACACATCGACAAGATGCAGGAAACGCGGATGGAACGGACGGCGGCGGAATCGATGGATCATTTTTATCCCTATAGTCTGGCGGGACTGATCCTGCTGGGTAGTAGCACGCTCTCTTTATTCGGATTGAGGTACACCCCTTGGTAGCAGAACTGGCGGCACTTGTTGTTTTTGTGATTGCCATTGGAGCAGAACAGCTCCATACCAGGCGCGTCAGGCGAATTGCGTCTCTGGTGTTCGGACCTGATGCACAGCCAGCTGTCTGGGCTCGGTTTGCTCCTGCGCTACGTGTGCTGACTCTGACAGGGCTCTGCTGGGGACTGATCACGTTAATGTTGCTGCCTCCGAAAATTCACGTGGCAGAAACGATCGAAGAAGACGAAATGAAACATCTGCTGATTGTCCTTGATGTCTCTCCCAGTATGCGGCTCGAAGATGCCGGCGAGAAGAAAGATCAGTCCCGCATGAAACGGGCTGCTGTGATCATGAATTCATTCTTCGCACGGGCCAATATGAATCGCTATCGTACGAGTGTGGTTGCCGTCTATAACGCAGCGAAACGAGTTGTCGAAGAAACAAAAGACTTGGAAGTGATTCGTAATATTTTTAATGACCTGCCGATGCATCATGCTTTTGTTTCAGGTGAGACCGACCTGTTTTCCGGTTTGAAAGAAGCACGCGAATTATCAAAACAATGGAACCCCCGTAGCACGACACTGCTGCTGATCAGCGATGGAGACACGGTTCCCGGAGTGGGAATGCCCAAAATGCCGGTCTCGATCGCCAATACCGTCGTGATCGGTGTCGGTGATTCACTCAAGGGGTCGTTCATTAACGGACATCATTCGCGGCAGGATGTCTCGACATTGCGGCAGATGGCAATCCGCTTAAATGGGACCTATCACAACGGAAATGAAAAACATCTTGGTACCGATCTGATTGATCAACTGGCAGTGGGCGGTGAAGAGAATCCTTTTGAAAAACTGACCCGTCGCGAGTATGCTCTGGCTGTTTGCGGATTGTCAGCTTTGATCTATGCATTACTACCCTGGTTGCTCCATCACTGGGGAACCGGCTGGAATCCAGGGGTGTTAACGAGTCGGAAAAACAGGGAGAAGTCCCGACGGATGTCGGACCGCTCCCGGAATAGAAAACAACTGCACCCATCGGCCACATGACCGGTGGGGATATGGAAACAGGAAACCTATTTTATCTGTTGTGCAATTGAATCTGATTGCAGGAAGGAAATTCCAATGAGAATCATGCTGCTACTCTGCTGGGGATTGGTCCCGTGTTTTATGGGGGCTTATCATTATGGACCGGGTCAGGCACAGATTAAACTCGATGACGTGGACCAGAGAATCAAAGCTGCTCAAGTGGCGGGCAAGCAGGGGGACTGGGAACAGGCGGTTCTGCTCTATAACGAAGCTCTGCCAATGGTCCCTTCTGACCGTGTCAAAGAATCGCAGAAACTGAGACTGGAGCGGAATAAGGCGATGATGCAGAATGGGCAGCTTCCCGATGCCTACCTCGACCTGCAGGCCCTTTTGGCTGAACTTCAGGAAGAACCCAAGCCCGATGCAGAACTGGTCAAAGAGACGCGTTCCACGATGGCGAATGCGGAATACTATGTGACCTGGGCCTTACGACTTGAAGGCGTCGGTAAAGAGGGCTGGGAGCCGATTATCGAATCGTCGCGTCAAAATTATCGTCTGCTGGCAGAGAACGCGGCTGAGTCAGGTAAAACAGGCGAATTAAAAGAACAGCAGGAAAATCTGGAAGCCGTCATTCGACTGGCCAATCTGGATCTCACTGACCTGCAGGGGATGCCAATTCCCAAGCAGTGTAAATGCAAGGGCTGTTGCAGTGGTGTCTGTAACGGCAAGAAAAAAAGTAAGAAAAAAGGAAAAGGAATGGCGAAGAAAAAGCCCAAAGATAATCGGGGCGCGAGTTCTGGTTCGCCGCCTGACAAGAGTGGCTCATAAGAGCCGCGGCAAATTTTAGTTAGTTAATTTATTTCCCGAAGAGATTGCTTCTGTCAATTTGATTCTGTATTGAAAAGGTGACTACCGATGCAGCGACTTCATCTCGCGCTTTCGATTACATACGCGATATTCATTGTCGTCGTGAATTCCCATTTCTGCTCCGCCCAAGTACCCGTAATCACTTCATCGGGTCAGGTCATCAGTGTTCCTTCGCCAGTCTCGGCGGCACCAGCCTATGCGACTCCCGCCACAGTGGCGCAGGCTCAAGCAACTGCCAACGCTGCATTGAGCTCGAGTGTATCGACCAGTGCTGCTCAATCCTCAGCCGAGGAAGTGCTGAAGAAAGCCCATCAACAGAAACGACTGGCGGCGGTTAAAAAATTAAAATTTGATCGCCGCTCTTCGGCCATCATCAAAGTCTGGGCGACTCCCCCGGAGCAGGAAACGGAATCAAAAAAGTCAACAAATTCAGAGCAGCCTCTCGTCGCTCAGCGTCCGCTGACTCCGGAGCAGCAGGTAGTGGCTGAGAAAAAAGCACTGCAGCAGAAGCGGGCTGCCGAGTTGAAAGCGTTTGAGAAACAGCTGAAAACACTGCAGCAGAATGTCACGCTTGGAAAATGGAGCGAGGTGAAATCGTTTTTCAAGTCGCTGCCGAAGGACGAAAACGAAGCGCTGTGTCTGCAACTGCTGAGTTCACTACAGAATCCGGTTCGACCGTCCGGTTCGCGTTATCCCCAGTTTTCAGAAAAGAATGTCATCACCATCGACGATTTTTTCGAACTGGCCGAGTTGGTACCAGAAGACTCTACTAAGAAAGATGACACGGATAAGAGCGATCCACAGAAACAGCTTCCAAGCTCTATCAGTTCCGCGCAGATGCAGGCGTTACTCCAGCAGAACCCTCAACTGGCTGCGCAGTTGAACCAGAAAAATACTTTGTTCGGTCAATTGGCAGGGGTGTTCCGAGTCTCGATCCAGAACGGTTTTTCCATTCAGGAGTATCTCAACCAGTTTCGTGAAATTCTAAAAAAGACGCCGGAAACAAAGTCAAAATCGCCTTTAGACAAACCTGTGCTGACGAAGCGGCAGATTGCCCGATTGTTGGCAGATTCCGGACAGGCACAGTATCTGGCCGAGTTTCTACCTGCTCTCGATGAGGCCATGAAACAGGATGATCGCGAAGCACTCAATTTATTGTCGCGGTATTATCTGGCACTCCCCCAGCACGAAAAGCGGAATGAGCATCTGGAAAATGCCTGGACGGCTCTGCAGGCGGTGCTTTCTGTCGGTGAGATCAGCTCGTCCGAAAAAGAAGAAGCATTGAAACGTGCTGTGGAATTGACGCCACGGATCAAAGAGGAATTAGGACAAGCCTGGCTGAGCGAAAGTTTCAGTAAACGCCCCGAACGAGGCAAAGAAATTCTTTCCACCATTGGTTCCGCAGTCGCTACAGGATTGTCGACTCAGATCGCGAACAGTCAGTTTCGGTTGAAGAGTCTGGAACTTCAGAAAACGGCCGTTGATGCCTTGCTGGCTGCGGCTCCCGAACAAGCCAGTGAGTGGCAGCCGACATTGCAGATGATGGCTGCCAACTGGTTACGGGAAGCACAAATATCTCAGACGTATGATTACTCGACCCGCCGGGGACGAATGATGCAGCGGGATTATTACGGGAACTACTACTATAGCAATAGCATGTCGATGCAACCTCAAATGCAGCGGCAGAATCGAATTCAGGCAATCGCGACTGGAAAAATTCTCGAAATGATCCCCGAAGAGAAATGGATGGCGTTGATTGAGCCATCACTGCATCAGCAGTTCCTGTCGACAATCTCTCAGCTGTATCTGAAAGTAGAAGAAGAGGACGAAGCGTTTCCTTATATTGAAAAGCTGGCACCCCTTGATTCGCGTGCGGCCAAGTCTCTTGCCGAACAGTTTTTACGAGTCTGGACGAAAAATCATAATCCCAATTCCGAACAGCAGCGGACCAACATCTATATGTTTTCCTACGGGTTTAATCAGCGTGCACAGGGAATTCCGCTGACGCGTTCCAAACAGGTGCGCAATTTGGAAGAACTCGCGAGTTGGCTGCAGCGCATCAATGATCTGCCGATTGATCCCATTGATGAAAAACTTATCACTCAGGCTTTCACGCAGGTCCATAGTTCGGCTGAAGTGTATCAACTGGACGCGATTGAAAAAATCTATGGGACCGTGGATGGACTGAGTCCTGATACGCTGGCGTCTCTGATTCAAACCATGCGAACGAACCTCGGAAAAGTCTGGCGTTTACCCGCGACCCAGAAGGCAGCGAAAACCAATCGCAAACAGAAAGACATTCAACGCGAAGTTTTACAGGGGTATGCCACCGCGCAACAGGTTCTGGGTAAAGCCATTCAAAAATATCCCAAATCCTGGTCAGTCCAGCTTGCCAAAGCGGCTCTGGATCATGATGCGAATGAATTTCAGCAGGAATTAAACCGCACCACAGAGTTTTCAGAGAGACGGCAGATTTCACTGGAAGGATTTCAGAAGGCGGCGAAGCTTTATGCCGCTGAGGTGAAGACACTTGAGGAAGAAAAACAGGAATCAACTGTTTACGAAACCTGGTTCTACGCCAGTCTCGGCGCACCTGATCTGGGTAAGATTTCGAATACCTCCGTTTCAGATCCGACGCAGTTCCTATTAATCCGCGAGGCCATTGAAGGGCTGCCTGGTGAAATTGCCAAACGTCATATGGATCAGTTTGCCAATTCCCTGTTTGTGCGGCTTAGTGCGTTGAATCCCGGCGTCAAATTCCGTTATCTCGAAGCCGGTTTTGAGATTGTAGGCGACCATGAACAGGCACGGGAAGCAAAGAAAGTCTACGATTATTACAAGGACCTCGTGACCGAAATCAAGTTGGATGCCGAGATTGACGGTTCCGACGTGGTGGGGCATGGCGAACCCTTCGGTCTGTTCGTTAATCTGCGTCATACCAAAGAGATTGAACGAGAATCGGGTGGCTTTGCCAAGTATCTGCAGAATCAGAATCAAGGGGGCTATTATTACTACAATTATGGTCGTCCTCTGGAAAACTACCGCGACAAATTTGAAGAAGCAGCCAAACTGGCATTGGAAGAACATTTCGAAATTCGCTCGATCACGTTTCAGAGCGAAGACGTGCACTCCCGGGCGACGGAAGAGTATGGCTGGCGGGTCACACCCTATGCTTACCTCTTATTGAAGCCGAAAGGTCCGGAAATCGATAAGATTCCGAGTCTGACCCTCGACATGGATTTTATGGATACGACCGGCTATGCGGTGGTCCCTGTCAGTTCGGCGCCGTTACCCATTGATGCCTCACCCGAGAAGGGTGATCTACGACCTTTTGAGAAACTGCAGATCACGCAAACGCTTGATGAACGCGAATCTAAAGCCGGTAAGCTTAAACTGGAAGTACGCGCGACGGGTGTTGGATTGATTCCTGACCTGGATCAAATTGTGGATTTAAAACCGAAGGAATTTGACATTACTTCCATTGAAAACGAAGGGGTTTCCGTTTCTCAATTTGATAAAACGGGTCCCAAAAACGCGGTCAATTCCGAACGGATCTGGATGGTTTCAATGGAGGCCCGACCGGACCTGACTAAGCATCCGGAATCGTTTTCTTTTGGGCTGCCGAAACTGAAAGAACACGAAGTTACCTACCAGCGTTTCGACGATGCAGATCTGGTTTCTGTCGAACCGGAAATCATGTTGCAACAGGAATATGGCACACCGGAACGAGCCTGGTTCCTGCCGATTACTGCTGCTGTTGCCGTACTGTTTTTGATCTTGATTGTGATTAAATTGAGTACTCGAAAAACTCAAACGGTGACAGCATCCCGCTACCAGGTTCCGGAGCACATCACTCCGTTTACTACTCTGGGGCTTCTTAAAGATATTGAACGCAATAATGGTTTAAGCCCTGCCGGAAAACAGGAACTGGGAGTCTCCATTTCCCGACTGGAACATTATTACTTCGAGGCCCCGAAAGGCGAAGAACCCGATTTGAACGAGGTCGTCAATCGCTGGGTCAACCAGGCTGACTAACACTCCATTACTTGGCTTTCAATGGTCGTTTGGAAGCTGCTTTAAAATGAATACGATGTTGTGAATGAGCAATAATACCAGCAGCGTCAGCCCTGAATGGAATTGCTTTTTATACTGATATTCCAAAAGTCAATCCCGGCATTTGATAGAAATAATAAGGTAAGTGATTAAGCAGTTATAAAATCCTGTTTCAATCGCTGATTCTTGCTAATAAAAATGATTTTAAAAGTGATCAGACCATATGAAAATCCAGTTAGATTGTTTTACTCGGAAACTCTATGGTTGATCAAAATCTCTTGGAGCTGTCACCACCAAAGAGCAGGTGTCTGCTTAATGTAAGTCGGGGTTTGCTGGGGTTATCCGTTGTCAGTTGGCTGGTACTGATGTGGCCATTGTTTTCGGGTGGTCCGCTTGTTTTAGATGAGCATGGTTCTTACTGGATAATCGATTCTGGCTTGCCCGGTACGTCTCTAATGCGAAGCCTTGACTATGCTGCGATTCCACCACTTTCCAGCTGGTTACAACAAGTGTTTCTGACGGTTCTTGGTAAATCGGAACTTACATTTAGACTTTCCTCTGCGCTGTGTGCACTGGCAGCAATATTCGTTAGTTATCTGGCTGGTAAGGAGTTGGGATCCCCTCTTACAGGTGGCCTGGCTGCCTTGATGGTTGCCTGGCACCCAGAAGCGATGGATGAAGTTCGCATTGCTCGTTGTTATGGGCTTGTTTTATTACTGGGGGCTGTCGTGATCTGGGCGACGGTCCGATGGCTACATACTCCAGGTTCGATGAAAGCTGCTTTGTTCTGGAGTTTGGCTGGGGCTGCCTTACTTTGGACGCATTATACATCGGCTTTGCTGGTGATGATCTCTGGCCTGGCGGTCGCGGTTTCCTGCCTGGTACGTCGTGATCTCAGTCGAGCTACCCTCTCCAGGCTAGTGGTTGCTGCCGTGCTTGTCATCGTTTTGTGCCTGCCTTTAGTGCCAACCATTTTGCGTCTCAATGAATGGGGGCCAATCTTGAATTATAGTGGCAGTAGTACATCAATCTGGAACGTGATTGGTCTGTTTTGGTGGGTCGGGTTACCAATGGGATTAATCGCAATGTGCATGATTGCTCGAACTCGATTCCCCAAAGCAATCTCACAATCAGGACTATGGGTTATTGGAGCATGTTCGCTCTTACCGCTGCTCATTTTAGCCGGACTGGCCTCAGGTGAAATGTCGAGCCTTGCGAATCCCCGATACCGGGTGGCCTATGCTCCGGCAGGTGCTTGTTTTGTAGCGCTCCTGCTGACTGACTCTCGGTACTGGAAAGTCTCCATCGGTGCAGCGATCTTTGTCTTAATAGCAGTCTGGTCACTATCTCCAGTGGGACCATGGGAGTTGGGAAGGCTTGGATCTCCCGTGGACCAGGATTGGTGGGAGCTCAATTCACACATTGCTAAAAACTCTGAAGCCGGTGAACCCATACTCGTGCAAAGCGGTTTAACTGAGAGTTACCTTGTCCCGTTATTTGCAGAGGACCGGGTCTTTATGGAATATGCGGCTTGTCGCGTGAGTCGGTTCTATGTTGAAAAAAAACATACTCGTTACGCCTTGCCTTATGTATGGAATCCCCAAACAGGAGTGATTGACTTCTATCGCAAACTTTTGCATGGCTGGACCTCAAACCCCGGCGCGTTCTGGGTTGCGAGTGCAACCGATACCGACCTGAATCAACAATCTTTAGACGGAATCCAGGCAATCGCTCAGGAAGCTGGTTTTGTTGCGATTGAAAGGCGGACTTGGCCCAGCGCAACTCTCATCCATTTTCAGCAACGACCAAGAAGCAGCGAATGACCAGATTATCCAATACTGAAAAACAGCATGTGAAAGCACTCTATTCTCAGAATGTGACTCGGGTCAGTGCAGACTCTCACTCAATAGAAACACTCCCCTGTGAAGTTTGTGGAACGACTGTTTCTCAACCTGTTTTCTTGCTTCCTGGAACTGCGTATCGCATTGTCCGTTGCACCGAATGCGGCTTGGGGACTCTCTTTCCACCACCAAATCTGACAGAGATCAGTGCCTTCTATCCACCTTACTATTATGGAAGTGATGGTAAAAAATTCTCAGGACTAGTAGAAGCCGTTGTGAGAATTGTCGGAGCGAGACATTCTCGATTTCTTACGAGGCAGATCCCACCACAAGGACGCGTGTTGGATGTTGGGTGTGGACGCGGAGTGATTCTGAAAACACTGGCAGATGCCGGGTTGGAGACTCATGGTTTTGAAGTGAATCGTGATGCCATCGAAGGGCTTGATTCACAGATACAAGCACATGTTGCTGCTTCACTCGTCGAAGCAAAATTTGATGCAGAATATTTTGATGCGATCATTTTCTGGCATGTTCTAGAGCATGTATCAGATCCACGAAAGACATTAGAAGAAGCCCATCGCATTCTTCGGCCAGGTGGCGTGCTGGTTGTAGCCGTCCCAAACGCTTCGAGCTGGCAGGCGAGGATTACGGGATCAGCATGGTTCCACTTGGATCCACCGCGGCACCTGTTCCACTTTCCGCTTCCAGCGTTAAAGCAACTGCTGGGATCAATCGGATTTCAATACCAACGTGAGTATCACTTCAGCCTCAGGCAGAATCCTTTTGGATGGATTCAGAGTATCCTGAACCTGATCCCCTGGCTGCCACGCAATGGGTTGTATAGTTTACTCCATCGTCACGGCAAACAATCAAGTCTTGCTACTCTATTTTCCCGGTGGATGCGCATTCAGATGTATGCGCTGTTTGTCTTGCTCGCTCCTCTAGGCTTGCTGCTAAGTGTCGCCGCAGCTCTATTTCGGCGTGGTGCTACAATACATGTCGTATTCAAGCGAGAGCTGAATCGTGGCGAGGATTGATGAGCGGTGGTAGGCAATTCTCCTGTTACAAAACAAAACGGCAAGCTCTATCAGATGTAAAAACTACCAATACTTCAGACAATCAGTGATTAGGGTAGCAATTCCCCGATTTTCAGAAGTGACGGAATCACCAATAAGAATAGCCACTTGCTTGATCCGGGAGTCAGGGAATACATGGTAGGTCAGAGTGCCGTTGTGTGATCAAGTGTGTTGTGCTGGCTGTATGATGACACTATGTCACTATCATGTCTGCCATTGGTTGCTTAGATCACATTACAAAATTCAAAAATATCAATCGGAATATAATTTAAAAGTCATATCTCTATACGCGCTTTCTCGATATGTGCGGTATATTTCGCTACTTAGCTAAATGCGATTGATAGCGGGCCAATTCTAAAATACAAAGTGATTCATTAGACGAGATGCGTTTTACAGCAACGTTTTGGGGACATTCTACCCACACGATTGCTCGAAAAACGTCTCGGGAAGGTCCATTAAATAAGCCATGCTAGATAAGTATTTGCGTCAAATTGTGTAATTTCATCATGTAATTCGACCATAATTCTTGGCGAACCATGATTTTCTTAACAGAATTCAAGCCAAGGGTTGGGTAGTAAATGTTGATCAGAAACTGGCTGCGCGCGTTCAGGCAGAAGAACATTTCACGTGGTTTTCGAAAGAATTCAGGCACCCGATCTGGTGCAATTCGAAAAGTTTACGCCAAACGACCAACGGGCATCTCTGCACAGATCGAATCTCTTGAGAGCCGGGAATTATTAACCAGCATCTTCGGATACGACGATCTGAGCATGAGCGATGCCAATGTGACTCATGTTACGATTGGTGGAGTGACTGCAGGTCCAGGCAGCCCGAACATCGATGCGGGCTATGACCAGATCAACGTTACCAACACCGTGCAGGTTGACGGGGAATTGCAAATTGAATTCGCCAATGACTTCATTCCCGATGTCGGCGATGAGTTCGATATTCTGACCTTTGGATCATCTACCGGGAGCTTTGACACGGCCAGCGGTCTGTTCGGTTTTGGCGATGGCTCGTTGTACTTCGAATTGGTTGCCCAGCAGGATAAGTTGACTCTGGTCACGCGAGAACTGGCTGGAGGTCATGGCAGTTCATTCATCAGTGACTCTGCTCCTGCCGCTGACAGCTTGGGACAATTTCTGAATCAAGATTATTTCGCTGGGAGCGATCCCTCACTGACTGTTTCGGGGACATTCAGCGTAGGCGGATTTCTGGAGATGCGTGGCACATTTCATTTTGCTGCCGACGTTGATCAAAGTGTGACACTCACTGACGGGACAACAAAGAACGTCTCCGTTATCTCGGTCGGCGCGTCTGGCGTGGATGCTTTTGCCGGCAACGGTCCTTATTTTGTCGATCTGGACAATGATGGCGTGATTGATGCCGCTCCTTCTGAAGATGCCGTCGGAGTCGCAATCACGAACCTCGATTTGGGTCTGGTAATGATGGTGGGGTCTGATTTAAGCAGTCCTCCCGATCCCATCACGAATCCGGCTGATGCAGTAAACTACGCGGCGCGATATCTTTCCTTAACGGCGACTGCCGACAGTGCAGCGATTGTGGGGATGGGTGATACTGTCACTGCTGAGCTGCGTGGCCTGTCTGTCGAAGTGAATCTGGCAACATCTCCCATTCAAAATCCGCTTCACAGTCCTGCAGTCATTGATTTCTCACAATCGGCGGGTGGTGGTTTACTGGTCGAAACAGGATATCTCGATAATCCAACCGTGATGTTGAGTGCCGACAAAGAAATTCTGTCTGCGACGGCCGCTGACTTTACCCTCGCTGTAGACGATTTTCTCTACGTACATGGTGCTGGTCTGGCTCTGGAAAAAGGACCTGACCAGACTGTAACGCTGGCAGATGGC
>TARA_R110002095_G_scaffold216295_1_pt1 | contig 48133 bp, 36 predicted proteins | sample TARA_R110002095 | Tara Oceans TARA_R110002095 (sample SAMEA4397255) | marine metagenome | biome: Polar Biome; feature: [SRF] surface water layer (ENVO:00010504); material: water (ENVO:00002006), including particulate matter (ENVO:01000060) such as... | depth 5 m | reverse complement strand
TGGGTTACAATGATTTTCTAAAGTAAGTGCCATTAGGCTGGCGCCGATCCGCTCAGGGTTGGAGATATTCAGCTCTCTTGGTGGGGGTTTGTGGTAGGTGATCTGATCACTGTTGGCAAGCCAACAGTGGCACACGGACGTCTGTTATTGTAAGGGGTAATGTGATGCTGGTTTGTTTGTTTTCTCTGAGATTATCTGCTCGCTGTGCTTGGTCTGGATGTGTATTCGGGGCTCTCTCATGTTTGTTTTCTTGGGGACTGACTGTTTTCCGATTGATTGTTGCCCGATTGATTGTTGGATATTTTCAGGAAGAGCGTGGGGCCGTCAAGGGGGAGAGAAAAGAAATGGTTGGCGAAAGAGTGCAGATGTGTGTCGGAGTTGTGGTGGGCGTGGTTGGTTTGAGGTCCGTTGTGCGACGGTTTGTGTCGACATGCATCGCTTTGAGAGGCTGGTTTTTATCAAATGTGGCTGAAACGAGGGGCTTTTATAGTGCTGGTTTTCTCAGTGGTTTTGGTTCTTCAGCTGAACCAGTAGTGCACTCGCGCGCGACACACAACGGGGTGAATCTTGGCGAACGTCGGGTTGGCGTCAAGGGGATTTTATTCAGTCCAAGGGTAATCTGTCCAAGGGTAATCTGGTCAGGTGAACTTCAGGGGGAAGATCGATATGACAGGTATTAGAGTTCTCACAGGCAGGAAGCGGGGACGCTTTGTTTTGCGATGCCTGTTGGCGCGCTACTTTGGAAAATTAGCATTTGGCCGTTTTTCGCTTTTTGCCAATCGTGCCTCGTTGTTGTACTTTCTGAATGTACTCGACCGCAGAGGGCACGCTGCAGGCGGTCTTTCCCATATCGACCGAGACGGTGCCGATTTTCTTTGCAGTTTGAATCGCTGCTGCCGTCAGGCTGTTGATGTAGCAACCAGCGGAGATCACAAAGCCGTTCATGGCATAGCGGACCAGATTGGGTTGCTGATGAATTGTCTGCGCGATGTGTTTCAAAAGTCGTTTCATTTCGGCCAGATCCAGCTCGGAATCGTTCCTGATGGAGACAAGGCTCGCGAGCGTCTGCCAGCCCGCCTGGGCTTTGGCTTCCTTGTTCGAATCAATCCATTCCAGCGCGAGTTCGTGGCCGTATCGACTTTCTGCAGTTACCCAGGCGACGGTGGTGCCGCTAATCGATGTGCAGTTGGCTCTGGTGAGCCAGCGATGCAGATTTGTTTTGGTCATCTTCGCGTCATCTGTGATCAAGCCAGCGAGGTATTGCGCGTCATAGATGCCGGTATCAAACAGATCGAGCGCCAGCTGGTAATCTTGTTTGATCTGCTTCTGAAGTTTCTTCAGGTCGGCCACCTTGACGCCGAGCACAGGGGCCTGCGCGCCGTGATTCATCAAAATATTTTTGGTAGAATCCGTTCCAAATTCTTCCAGTTGCGCTACGACTTCGGTTACCGTCATTTTTGTTCTCCCGAGTTGGTGCGACGGTTTTTCTGGCTTTCATTAATCAGAACGATCGTTAGGAGCGAGTATAAACTCTTTCCGTCCTCAAGCCAAAATACCCTTCAGCAGATGGTCTTCATCAGCGGGGCCGATGAGTCTTTGGTCCAAGCCCTGGTAGGGGACTTTCAGCTTGCGGGCGTGGAGGCCGGTGAGATGCAGGATGGTGGATTGCAGATCGCGGACGCTGGTTTTCTTTTCGGCGACGAAGTAACCGAGTTCGTCGGTTTCGCCGTAGGATGTGCCGCCTTTGATGCCGCCGCCGGACATCCAGATGGTGTAGCAGTGGGGGTGGTGATCGCGTCCGAGGAATTTGGAACCGTTGCGTTCTTCGTTCATCGAGGTGCGTCCGAATTCGCCGCTCCAGACGATCAGCGTTTCATCGAGCAGGCCGCGTTGTTTGAGGTCGGTGATCAACGCATACAGCGGTCGGTCGATGTCTTTGGCTTTCTTCGGGACGGCGGTCATCAAGTCGTTGCCTGCGCCGGTGCCGTGCATGTCCCAGCCGTAATCAAACAGTTGTATAAAACGCACGCCCCGTTCGACCATTCGACGGGCAAGCAGGCAGTTGTTCGCGAACGAAGGCGAACCGCCGGTCGTGCCATAGAGGTCGTGCGTTTTTTTAGTTTCGCTAGCCAAATCAACGGCTTCGGGGACCGACATTTGCATACGGAACGCGAGTTCGTACTGGTTGATACGGGTGAGTGTTTCGGGATTGCCGAACTGTTTGAGTTCGAATTCATTGAGCGATTTGAGGGCATCCAGACTGCGACGGCGGACGTCGCGGTTGATGCCTTTGGGGTTGGTGACGTAGAGAATCGGGTCACCGGTTGTACGGCATTGCACACCCTGATAGACGGATGGCAGGAAACCGCTGCCCCAGAGACTTTTTCCACCACTGGGATCACTACCGCCGCTGAGCAGGACCATAAAGCCGGGCAGGTTTTTGTTTTCGGAACCGAGACCGTAGGTGATCCAGGAGCCCATCGACGCACCCCCAAAGCGGGGGGCACCGGTATACAGGAACAGTTGGGCGGGCGCATGATTGAATTGATCGGTGTGCATCGACTTGATGACGGCGACGTCGTCGGCGACGTTCTGGAAGTTCGGCAGGAGTTCGCTCATCCACGTTCCCGACTCGCCGCACTGTTTGAATTTGTAGGGCGTGCCCAGCATTTTGGGATGCCCTTTGATGAACGGGAAGCCGCGTCCTTTGAGGAACGAATCGGGGCAGGGCTGCATGTTGCGTTTGACGAGTTCGGGTTTGTAGTCGAACAGTTCCTGCTGTGGAGGCGAGCCGGCCATGTGTAGAAAGATGACGCTTTTTGCTTTGCCCGGAATGCGGAATTTCGGTGCGTGTGTTTCGGTGCTCTCGGGCTTGTTGGCGGAAAGGCTTTGGTTTTCACCCAGCATCGCACTGAGTGCCATCGCGCCGATGCCGGTGGAGCCTTGGGCGAGGAAGTGGCGCCGGGTGACGGCTTGTAATTGTTGGGCCTGTAAAGATTTCTGATGAAGATTCATGAATTTATCCTTTGGTGAGAACGCCATCCAGATTAAGCAGGACGTTAGCGATGACGGTCCAGGCTGCCAGTTCTGATTTGTTGTATTGATCCGGTAGAGGTCTCAGCGAATTCTCCAGGAGTTTCGCCGCTTCTTCGGGATGCGATTTGTAATAGGCTAATTCTGATTCGTAGAGTTTTAATAACGGTTCGATTTGTTCTGGCTGCGCGGTACGGAGCAGGCTGAGTTTCAAGCCATAGGCAATTCGTTCGCGTGGTGTTGAGCCGCCTTCTTTGAAGATCCGCAGACCGAGTGCCTGCGAGATTTCGATGAAGACGGGGTCGTTCATGGTGATCATCGCCTGTAACGGCGTGTTGGTGTTGATGCGGCGGATCGTACAGATTTCTCGACTCGGTGCATCGAAGGTTGCCATTGAGGGGTAGGGGACGGTTCGCCGCCAGAAGGTGTAAAGGCCTCTCCGGAAGCGGTTGTCATCTTTGCTGGTGGCCCAGTTACGTTGTCCGTTGAATGCGGCTCGCCAGATGCCATCGGGTTGAACAGGATAGACGGAAGGGCCGCCGACTTTTTTGTTGAGTTGGCCGCTTAAGACCAGTGCCTGATCACGAATCATTTCGGCTTCGAGACGGTAACGTGGGCCGCGCGAAAGGAGTTGATTGCGGGGGTCTTTTAGAAGATGCTCGGGTGTCGTGGTGGAATCCTGCCGATAGGTGTTGGACATGACGATTGTTTTTAGCAGCGCTTTTCTATCCCAGCCGATGCGGACGAATTCGGTTGCCAGCCAGTCGAGCAGTTCGGGATGACTGGGGAGTTCGCCTTGCGTACCGAAATCTTCTTCAGTCACGACGAGTCCGGCGCCGAATAATTGAGACCAATATCGATTGACGGCGACGCGGGCTGTGAGTGGGTTTTCTGGTGAGGTCAACCACTTCGCCACAGCGATCCGGTTTTGAGGAACCTGTTTCGGAGCGGGATTGAAAGCACTCAATAGCGCTGGTTCAACGACATCACCCGGAGAGAGAAAACTGCCCCGGACCATGATATGAGTTTTGCGTTGTTTGTCGGTCGGCAGTTCCTGCATGATGGGGAGCTGCGGATATTTCGGTTTGGATTTCTGGAGCTGCGCGATTTGATCCCGCGTTGGTTTCAGGAGTGGAGCGAAACTGCGGTAGTAGTTGGCGAGTTTTTCCTGTTGAACCGGCGTTCGCTCTTTACTGTCTACGATGGCCAGAATGTCATCGGGGACTTTGAGCCGCGGCTCCAGTTTTGATTCGGTCGTGTAAGACAGACGGAAATGGCCTAACGCGTATTGCGGATCTTTATAGTTGTGTGCGAGGGTGATGATCAGCCGTTGTTTCCCCGTAGCGGCGACGGGCGTGTTGTCGGGAAGAAAATAGGCGCTGTGTGCTTTTCCGAATTGCGATGCGATGCCCCAGCCTTTCTGGTTCTTGTTTGCCGGATCAATGGTGGCACTGACGGGGAAGCCGGTTTGTGAGAATGAAGCAAACGCCCGTTTGAGCGGAACTGTTCTGCGACTGGAGAGTGGCAGCGTGGTGCTTGGTTTGGGGGGAGCGGCGACGATTGTTTGCCAGACCAGTTTGCGTTTGGCATCGAGCAGACTGACTTTGAAGTTGGCAAGTCGTTCGCCGGTGCCATCGGTGCGGTTCCAGATTTTGATCTGTTCAATGGGGGTGTCTGTTTTGAGATTGAGTTCCCACCAGGGTTTGACGGTGGTGTCGGTGTGGGTGGTGGATTTCGCACTAAAGAAATGGCCATCGGTATTGCCATCGATGGCCAGCTTGGCGGGTCCGTTATGTGTGGTGCTGGACTGTGTAGCGACGCCTTGACCGGCGATGTTTTTGTCCGCCTGGAAGACCTGGACTTCGGCCAGAGAGAGAATCTGTTTTTCGTTTCCCTGATGTTCAATTCGCAGGAACTGACCTTTGACGGGTGTGTCTTCCGCCTGAGCGGGTCTCGATTCGGCTTTGATTTCTGACAAAACAAAATTGCCATCCGTGGCGCGGCCCGGTCCGTTTGATTTTAAACTTGTATCGGGAAGCGCTTCGAGTCGCAAGGCTTTGAATGCGGGAACTTCGAGTTCGGTTTCGATTGTGTAGGTTTCTTTGGCGGCTGGTCCCGATGCGAGGATCGAGCCGTCTTTTTGGATCTGGAATTTTGTTGTGGCGGCCGACGATTTGACTGTCAGCGGGGTGAGTACGTTCCAGTTCGGTTTGGCGTGCAGAGAGGATTCCCACTGCTGTTGTGCCTGCACGAGTTCTTTGGTGGGGGTTTTGAGTTTTTGATTCAGTGCTGCGATTTCGGTATCGATGCGTTTTGTTGCTTCCAGCATTCCCTGTGTCGGGGCGGAGATGGTGGGGGCATCATTTGGTTGATCGTTGTCCGCTGTCTGGTTGAAGAATGCGTAGAGCTGATAGTATTCTTTCTGCGAAATCGGATCGTATTTATGGGTATGGCATTTGGCACATCCCATGGTCAGGCCCATCCAGACCTGGAATGTGGTATCGACGCGGTCAGTGATGGCGGCGGTTCGGAATTCTTCGTCGTCGGTGCCCCCTTCGGTGTTGGTCATGGTATTGCGGTGAAAGGCCGTCGCGACTTTTTGTTCGAGCGTGGCATTCGGCAAGAGATCGCCGGCCAGTTGTTCGAGCGTGAATTGATCGAAGGGCATGTTGTTATTGAACGAGGAGATGACCCAGTCACGATAACGCCAGATGTCCATTCGCAGGGGATCAGAGCCGTAGCCTTTCGAGTCGGCATAACGGGCGAGGTCCAGCCATTTGCGGGCCCAGCGTTCGCCGAACGCGGGATCGGCTAAAAACCGATCGACGAGTTTTTCATAGGCATTGGGAGATTTGTCTTTCAGAAACTGATCGACTTCTGCGAGAGTCGGTGGCAGCCCGCGCAGGTCCAGACTCAGACGACGGATGAGCGTATAACGGTTTGCCTTTGGACTTGTTTTGAGACCTACGTGTTCGAGTTGTGCGAGTACGAAATAATCGATGTCATTCGCCGGCCAGTTTTTCTGTTTGACGGTGGGGCGTTGGGAACGTTTTGGCGGAATGAAGGACCAGTGCCGGGCATAGGGGGCGCCCTGTTCGATCCACGCCTTGATTTTCGCGATCTGGGAATCTGTCAATTTCTCACCTACATCAGGGGGGGGCATGACCAATGATTCATCAGACGAAATGATGCGTTGAAAGAGTTCGCTCTGCTCGGCGTTCTTGGGGACAATCGCGTGTTCTTCGCTTTCCAGTTTTGCGGTTGCCGACGTTCGCTGATCGAGTCGGAGGTTGGCTTCGCGTGTCTCTTCATCGGGGCCGTGACAGTGAAAGCAGTTCTTAGAGAGGATCGGACGGATATCGCGATTGAAATCGACGTCGATGATCGCCTGGTTCTTGTCTGATGGTTTTTCTGCAAGGATGGTGGTACTGCTGGTGGCGATCAGCAGGAGAGCAAATCCAGTCAGAGAGATATTTCTCGGTGAAATCTTTCTCAGTGAAATGTTTCTCAGTGAAATGTTTCTCAGGGAGAGATCAAACATCGGTATTCACCTTCGGGAAGGAGTGCAATGCAGATGCACCTGGTGAATCACCTCGATCCTAGAGATGAAGCAGAGAGTGTGGCATCAAACATTACGAATTTAGGTTTGGTGACACCAGTCCGTCAGTGTGTAGACCAACGGTAGCCGACTGTCAGGGAGACAGTCAGCAGGTAAGTTGAAATTATTTAAGTGGCGCAAGCACCAGCTTTTATCTTACCTTCCTGCGCGAGCAGATGCAAGAAAATGTCTCATTTTAGAGAGAGACATGTCCGAGAAGCCTGATCAGGCTTCCGAGGCGTTATTCAATCCCCAGGTTACGCTCGATATTCCGGGCTTTGGAGCTCATGACGTATTTTTGCCACCAGGCATCGGGATCTGATTCCATCGGACGATCGCCGCGTGCTTCTTCGCCTACCGAAGCCCATTGGTCGATTTCTTCTTCGCCGCTCCAGTCAGAGTCGAACGGTTTGGGTTTGAACGCCCGCATGGTTTCGCGGTTCAATTCGGTGATCGGATCCATGATGGCAGCGCAACCGGTAGTGAGAAAACATGCCGGAACGCAGACGATACACGTCAAAACGAAGGATTTCATGAGATGTTCCTCCATACAATCATCGTCAGATGAGGACAGGAAGCGCCTCAGCCGTTAAGATTGATGGTCAACAATAATGTAGTGATGTGAGTTTTTGAGTAGGGATGAAGATCCCTGTGAGAGAAGAGAGCCGGCATTTTACTGATTTGGTAAACTGCGCCTACCCCTTTTTTGGGGTGGTTTTAAATCTGAATTCAGCCATACATCGAGGAGATCACGTGGATTCCGCTTTAGATATACTTGTTGTCGCCCCTCATCCGGATGATGCAGAGATTAGTGTGGGCGGGACGATTCTGGCTTGTAAATCGCAGGGCTTGCGGGTGGGAGTCATCGAATTAACCAATGGTGAGCCAACGCCTTATGGTAGCCCTGAGATTCGAAAACAAGAGACGGCTGCTTCGACTGCGGTTCTTGATCTGGATTATCGCGAAAATCTGGAGCTGCCGAATCGGAGTTTGGAGTCGAGTCTGGAAGCCCGGCGGAAACTGGCGATTGTGTTTCGCACTCAGCGCCCGAAAGTGATTTTGGCTCCCTATTGGGAAGACGTACATCCCGATCATGTCTCGGCTAGTCATCTGACGGATGCAGCCCGATTCTGGGCGAAACTGAGTAAAACCGACATGGCGGGAGAACGGTATTGGCCGCCTCAGATCTATTATTTCTGGAGCATTCACCTGCGGATTCATCCCAAGCCGAGTTTTGTCTTCGATATTTCTGAGCATATCGAACAGAAAATGGAGGCGGTTCGCAGTTACGAAAGTCAGTTGATTACTGGTCGGCCTACTGAACATCCGACTGTGTTGGATGACATCAAAGACCGTGCCCGCTACTGGGGTTGGACAATTCATCGTGCTTATGGTGAACCTTTTGCCAGTCGCGAAGAGATCGGAATTCAAAGTTTTCTACCATTGTCAGCTGCCGAACTGACGTAGAGAGTCATGGTATTGCGGATTTTATAAAAGGGGAAAGCAGACACGGTTCAGGAGAAAAAACGCCCTCTCGAAGTGAGGTTTTGGTGTTCAACCTTGAATGTTCGTACTTTCATCGGTTAGACTTTGCGTAACAGAATTAAAAAAGTACGATTGACGTATCGACTGTATAGCACAGTCCTGATTCAGCTGGCTGGTGATACAGAGTCAAGCTTAACACCAGCTGTTTGAATGACTGTGATCCCCCCACCGTAACGTGCATAAAGCAATCCTTCCATCTGACATTAAATTGAGGAGAAAAAAGAAGATGTCTCAACATTCTCGTCGCGAATTTCTGGAACAATCGATGTTTGCTGCCGCCAGTGCAGCAGCCTTGGGCGCTTCTGTTCCTCAACTCTCTGCAGCAGAGAAACAGTCTAGCAGCCCGAACGAAAAACTGCGTGTCGCATTGCTGGGCGTTAACGGCCGTGGACAATCTCACCTGGGGGCGTTCACAGGTCGCAAAGATACAGAAGTGGTTGCGATTGTTGATCCCGATGAAAGTGTCGGAATGACCAAAGGGGTTGGAAACGTATTTAAGAAAACCGGCAAAAAGCCTACCTACTATAAAGACCTGCGAAAAGCATTTGACGATCAGAAAATCGATGTCGTCAGCATTGCCACTCCGAACCACTGGCATGCATTGGGAGCGATCTGGGCGATTCAAGCTGGCAAAGACGTTTACTGCGAAAAACCAGTCAGTCACAATGTGAGTGAAGGACGTCGCATCGTTGAAGCAGCTCGCAAGTACAACAAGATTGTGCAGACCGGAACTCAGTGCCGTTCACAACCCGGTCTGATCGACGCGGTCGAGTTTATCAAAGCCGGTGGTATCGGCGAAGTCAAACTGGCTCGTGGTACCTGCTATAAACGACGTAAATCAATTGGTGCTAAAGGCAACTACGATGTGCCTGCCAGCGTTGATTATGATCTCTGGCTCGGACCAGCACCGATGGCTCAGTTGACCCGTAAGCGGTTCCATTACGACTGGCACTGGCAGACACCAACAGGTAACGGTGACCTGGGGAACCAGGGCATTCATCAGATGGATGTCGCTCGCTGGGGCTTAGGCGTCGATAATGTTGGTGATAGCGTTCAGGCTTACGGTGGTCGTCTGGGATATACTGATGCCGGCGATGTCGCCAATACCCAGGTCAGCATTCACCAGTTTGGTGACAAGCGACTGGTATTCGAAGTACGTGGTCTGGAAACCGAAGCCTATCGGGGCGCTAAAGTAGGAGTCATCTTCTACGGTACCGACGGTTATGTGGTGATCCCCAGCTACAACAGTGCTTCGGCATTTAACAACGATGGCAAACTGATCAAGAAGTTCTCTGGATCAGCAGATCACTTCGGGAACTTTGTGGATGCCGTTCGCAGCCGCAAGATCAGCGATCTGAATGCGGATATCGAAGAAGGTCACGTTTCCAGTGCCCTGTGTCACTTGGGTAACATTTCCTACGAACTCGGCGAAACAATGCCGGTTAAGGAAGTTGCCGGCGAAATGAAAGGTGACAGCGAAGCTCTGGAAACTCTCGGCCGATTCCGTCAGCACCTGAGCAACAACAAGCTTGATGCTGATGACGCCGTGATCAGTATGGGACCTAAGTTGTCGATCGACAGCAAGAAAGAAACTTTTACCGGTGGTATGGCTTCGACTGCGAATCCAAAACTGACACGCGAATATCGCAAGCCATTCGTGGTTCCCACCTCTGCAAATCTATAAGTCTCAACTGAGATTTGAAATGACAATCAAAGCCTCCTTCCTGGTGAAGGAGGCTTTTTTTATTCAATGGCTTGCGTTGAGCGGTTTGCGTCTTCAGTGGAATCTGGTTTCTGGGTCGGTTGCAACAACTGTTGCAGCAGCGGGGATTCCAGGATGTGTTTTGCCAGACATTCGCCTACATGCTCCTCTTCGTCGACAATCACATCGGCGCCCGCTGCCAGCAGTTGCCAGTGGTGCAGATGATAGCGGCACCTGACATACAAGGCTGTTCCAGGAGCGAGTTGGCGAACCATAAAAATGATCTGGCGGCAGACGGTCGGACTGGGCAGAGTCGTGATGACAAGTCGCGAGCGGTATAACCCCGCGTGTTCCAGTACTTCAATTTGGGTGGCATCGCCTAGCAATGATTTCAGCCCGTATTGTTTAGCGATTCGCAGATTTTCATGATTCAGGTCGATGACCACAATCTGTTTCAGACCGACTTGCAGGAGTTCTCCTGCGACACGCTGACCTGCAGGGCCGAAGCCGAGGATGAGAATCAGATTGGTTGATGTTTCCTGTTCGGAATCAGTAACCGACGTTTCTGGATTCTCCTGTCCTAAGTCTAATCGAGGCTGTTTTCGACTGAAGCGACGAAGGAAATTGGCAGCGACCGGCGCCAGTTGTATTAGATACGGGGTCAACATCAACGTAGCGATGGTGGCAGAGACAATAGCGCGGAATGTTGATTCGGAGAGAATGCTCTCTGTACCAGGTTCGCCACGTGCTACCGTCGCCAGGACGAACGAAAATTCCCCGACCTGCGCGAGACAAAGACCCGTACCGAGAGCAAATTGCCAGGGTTGGCCACAGAGCCAGGTCACGCCAAATGTGATCAACAGTTTTCCGGTAACGATCGCAGCTACCACTGCCAATACGACTCCAAAATTCTCCACAACCCAGTTCAGATCTCCAAACATGCCGACGGCTGAAAAGAACAGGGTGACGAGCACGGTTTTCAGCGGTTGGATATCAGATCGAATTTGAGTTGCAAACGGAGAGATCGCCAGGAGAACGCCCGCAACGAAAGCGCCGAGCGCCGGACTGAGTCCCAGCCGATGGGCTGCCCAGGCAGAACCCGCCGCCATCACCATTGTCAAGAGAATGGGGAAATCCCGATTGCGACGCAATGATGATAATTCCAGCAGACGGGGGAGGACAAAGTTAAATAGCCCGTAAAACACAGCCACAAACAGCGCTGCGAGGGAAAATGAGATACCCAGCTGGCTGATAATTTCCCCCGGTGTTCCCTGGCTGACCAGCGCGGTGATAATTAACATCAGCGGAATCACGGCCATATCCTGAACCAGCAGAATACCAAGCGCTGTTTGCCCGTGGGGCGCATCCAGTTCTGCGCGGTCATTGAGCATGCGGACTACACAGGCGGTGCTGCTCAAGGCGATCATGGCGCCAACGGCTAATGCTTCTGCGAATGCATATCCGAGTAAAATAGAAACGGTCATTCCGGCCAGCAGTGTCAAGATAACCTGCAAGATGCCGGCTATCAGCGGGATACGTCCCAGCCGAAGAAGTCGTGGCAGTGAGAATTCTAGTCCGATAGCAAATAGCAGTAACGCGACTCCCAGTTCGGCAAGATCAAAAATGCTTTTCTGGTTTGAGACCCAGCCAAGCAGATTGGGGCCCACCAGCGTTCCGGCAGCGATATATCCCAGAATGGCGCTCTGTCTCAACTGCTCGGCAATCGTGCCCAGGACGATTGCTGCGGCCAGCAAGATCAGGATATCCGCCAGAGAATGCCACATACTTCCTTCAACTGCTGCAAGCATGATGAAAGCGTCGGGATGTAAAATACGGAAGAAGGCCTCACTCATTGCTGCTTAATCCTTTATTTCAGGCAATGTTGTTTCTGATATTATAGCACTTCGCGATTCTGGGAAAGGGCTTACTTTACTGACTTGTTCAGGACTGTTGAGAAAACCTGTTTTTTTGAGAGTGGGCCGAACGCCGGCTGTGATTTTGGGGATCAATCCGGATTAAATAAATTGAATATTTCTGAAAAAGCTGTCACAAATACGGGGGCTGGTTATAATCGTGTTCCAGTCGGAAACACGGATTCCAAGTTTTGTATGGATACAGATGCATGTTTCAGTTTTTCTCCGGTGCGAAAAAAAATATTAAAAACAAAGTGAAGCGGGCCGTCATTCGACATCACCGCCGCTCAGGAACGGTCTTATTCAGTGATACGACCTTGCGCGATGGCGAACAGATGCCCGGCGCCACACTGGACCCAATTGAAAAACTACAGATCGCCAAAGCACTGGAAGCTGCCGGCGTGCATTCACTGGATGCCGGTTTCCCCGCTTCTTCGCAGGCGGATATTGATGCGATTCAAAGTATGGTGGGGGTCATCAAAAAGCCGGTGTTGACGGCTTTATGTCGTACCTTGCCTGGTGACGTTGATGCCGCGGAGGAAGCACTGGCGGGAAATCCGCCGCATAAAAGAGGGGTCAGTTTGTTTTGTGGTACGAGTCCTTTACATCGCCAGTTCAAGCTCGAGAAAAACAAATCTGAAGTGCTCAAGCTGATCGTCGACAGCATTCAGTATGCGGCGGAGAAGTTTGATATCGTCGCCTTCAGCCCGGAAGACGCCAGTCGCACCGAAGTCGATTTTTTATGTGAAGTGTATCGGGAAGCCATTGCCGCCGGTGCGACGACGATCGGATTTCCGGATACGGTGGGCATTCTGACGCCTTATAAAGCACAGGAATTCATTTGTCAGATTCAGGATCAGGTGCCGGGCATCGAAAATGTTCTGCTGGCCGTGCATTTTCATAATGATCTCGGTCTGGCGGTCGCGAATACTCTCGCGTGTATTGATGCCGGCGCGAATGTGGTGCAGTGCACGGTAAATGGGATTGGAGAACGAGCTGGGAATGCGGCGTTGGAAGAAGTGGCGATGGCGTTGCATCTGCATCAGGACGAGTTTGAGCGGCCGCATTATCTGGATATCTCTCAATTGGCGCCGCTCTGCAAGCTGGTTTCGGAATTGACGGGCATTGCCCTTTCTCCCATGAAACCCGTCGCCGGCAGTAATATCTTCGCCACCGAAGCGGGCATTCATCAGGATGGGTTACTCAAGAATCCTGATACCTATTTGCCTTATCGCCCGGAAACGGTCGGCGAGAGCGGGATCAAACTGGTTCTGGGCCGACACAGCGGCAAGAAAGCCATTCTGCATCGGCTGCATGAACTTGGAAAAGAGCCGAACGAGCAAATCGTGCAGCGCGTCTTACAGGCGATCAAGGAGCTACCCAAGGGGGAACTGGTCGATGATGACTTGTTACGGAAACTTTCGAAGTAAAGCGAACGTGGGCTCGGCTTATTCGAAATAATTGACGGCATTGCGGAACAGTTTCATGCCTTCGCCTTCGCCTTCCAGTCCTAGACGCGTCCATTGTGGATGTTGCGTGGCAAACAGAAAACGCTCGGGGTGAGGCATCAGTCCCAGTACGCGTCCCGAAGGATCACTTAAGGCAGCGATGTTATACACGGAGCCGTTGGGGTTCACGGGGTAAGGCAGGATGTCTTCCTGCAGGACGGTATCCGCGTCACTCGCTTCGCGATAACACATGGCGATTTGCTGATTCGCCTGCCAGTCAGCGATAATCGAATCATCGCTGACGGCGATGCGTCCTTCGGCGTGCGCGATGGGAAGTTCAATCTGCTCGATGCCTTTCAAAAAGACATTCTGCGGTGCCAGTACTCCGAGATTCACCCAGAGCGACGTGTATTTGCCGTTCGTATTCCAAGTCAATGTCGCATCGCGGCTTTGATCCGCTTTGGGTGGCCAGTTTGCAGCACCGCCGGGTAGAATTCCGGCTTTGAGCAATACTTGAAAACCGTTACAGATTCCCAACACCAGTTTGTCAGCCGCCAGGAAGTTGCCAATCACATCAGCAAGTTGTCCCTGCAGATGGCTGGCGAAGATCACCCCCGCACCCACATCGTCCCCATAACTGAAACCGCCGGGCAAGCAGAGAATCTGATATTCATCAAGTTGGCTGGGATTTTCCAGCAGTTTCAGGAGATGAATTCTTGTTGACTCGGCTCCGCAGAGATCAAATGCATGTGCCGTCTCAATATCACAATTCGTTCCAGGGGCGCGTAACACACAAACTTTGGGGGGAGTTGACATAAGAACAGAATTAATCCTTGATTTTCAATTTCCGTGTGGTGAAAGGAATCGTCTCCATTATTGAGGATGCTATTCCGAAAACCGCTATAATTCCAGCGTCAGGACGTTGATACCCTCTGAAAAACCGGGTTTTCCTGATTCAGGGAATGTCGGTCTGAATTGTACAGTCATAAGCCCTGAAATACGAGCAAGTTAGGCGACTCTTTGTCAGTTAGGTCTGTGGAAAATCAATCTGTTCGCTCTCTGGTGAATTTGCTATAGTTCCCCACCATTTGTCGAGCCCTTTCTGGTCCGATCTTCTTCTGAGTGATTACCAGCGCATTTTTTTCTGAGTCTGACTTTTCATGAACCCCCTGTTTCGATTGATCCTGGTCGTATTATTGATGCCCGCATGTTCGGGCTGCTTTAATTCGTATAATACGCGGATTCCGCGTCTATTTCCGGGTCGCCAGGGGATGACACGCAGTCAGAAAATGGAAGAACAGAAGATGATGGAACTGGAAGATCCGCTGCCTTCTAGTGCTCTGGGGCCCGGTGTCGTCAGACCGCGCGAATTTGGAACGCAACGTACCGAATCACGGCTGTCGATTGAGCAGTCCATCCGAAGTCGCCCTTTTGTACAGCCACGACCGGGACAAACCCTGCATCCTGTACCCAAATTGTCGGGCGGTAACTCAAAATATCCTGAAGTGATCCGTCCTTAATCGTGCGGTCAGATGCTGATTTTCTGTGCTTCCGCTTTTCATTCGTTCTGCTTTCCGTACAATGAAATACCGGAAGAAATACATTCAACTCTGTTCAGGGCAAGTGGCTATCTTGAGATATCGATGCTCCGAGGCAAAACTGATTCCCGCGACTTATTTTTACGTGCAAGGAATTTTGCTGCTTTTGAGTCCGGCTTTCATCGTTGGCATCAAGCCGGTGATGGCGCAGGTCGAAGTCAACCGTTCGATCGACGCACAGGGGAAGAAGTATTATACGCTTCCCACGCGGAATGCCGTGAGTCGGGGATTAAAATTTCTGGCAGAACGACAGCACCCCGATGGTTCATTCGGGTCTGGTACCACCTTCAAAAATAATGTGGCTGTGACCTCTTTGTGTGGAATGGCATTCCTGGCAGAGGGCAGCACTCCGGGCAGAGGCAAGTATGGGATGCAGGTCCAAAAGGCAGTGGAATTTATTCTCGCTTCCTGTAAGCCTTCGGGATACATCATTTCCCCCGATAGTATTTCACACGGACCGATGTATGGACACGGTTTCGCAACGTTGTTTCTGGCAGAGGTGTATGGGATGACGCACAGTAAGGATGTGCGCATCAAGCTGGAGAAAGCCGTCGAACTGATTGTCAAGTCGCAAAACGCGAAAGGAGGCTGGCGTTATACCCCGGAGAGTAGAGACGCTGATCTTTCGGTAACCGTGTGTCAGATTATGGCGCTCCGAGCAGCGCGGAATTGCGGCATTTTTATCTCGAAGGAAGTCATCGACCGCTGTATTGAGTATGTTAAGAAAAGTCAGAATCCGGATGGCGGGTTTCGGTATCAACTGGTGCTGCAGGCGGAGAGCGAATTTCCCCGGTCCGCTGCGGGGGTTGTTGCCTTGTATAGTGCCGGGATTTATGAAGGTGCAGAAATCAAAAACGGACTCGGTTACTTGATGCGGCACCTTCCCAATCAACGTTACTTCAGGGGCAGCCATTATTATTACGGACAATACTACGCCGTCCAGGCAATGTGGCAGGCAGGTACCGAGTACTGGGACGACTGGTATACTGCAATACGGGAAGAACTGGTGGCCGGTCAAATGACGACTGGCAGTTGGCGGCCCGGCAGTGCAAACTGTGTTGAATATAGTACTGCCATGTCCTGTATTGTATTGCAGATTCCCCGAAATAATATCCCCATCTTTCAACGCTAATTTTGTCTGATTCTTTTGAGTTTTCATCGTGCGGTGTGTTATGCGTTTGTCTGTCCAACTGTTTCTGGTCTGTTTCCTGTTCTGTGGTACGGATCGGTTCGTCGCTGCAGCAGATCTGGATCTGGCAGATGGCACGATTCTAAAGGGGACGCTGCTTCAAATTGGTCAGAACCAATTCACATTTCAGACGGAAGCAGGAACGCGCACCGTTCCCGCTGCTGAGATCATTCGGGTTGTGGCAGGGAAACCTCTAGCCAATCCGACTCGTGGAGGGCTTGTCGTTCTGGCGAATGATGATCGCATTCATGTAGAGATTCTGCGCTCGGAAGAGGAATCGATACTCGTACGCCTGAGTTCCTGTCCGGAAACAGGCGAATGGAAAATTCCCCTGGAAACAATTCAGAGCGTCTTTTTTCAATGGCCCGCGTTTCAAAAATCGCAGGTGCGATTACTGCAAAAGATTGCGCAGCTCAAAAAAAAATCAGATCTGTTCTATTTGAAAAACGGTGATTTTCTGGAAGGAGAATTTCTGGGGTTTGATGCGCAGACGTTTCGTTTTGAATCGAATGCCGGGGAAACAGCAGTCCCTCGATCCGGAATTGACTTTTTCTGTTTTAATCCCGAGTTGATCAATTTCCCACAGCCAGATCAGTTACGTTATCGGCTTGAGCTCACCGATGGTACACGTTTGAGTGTGTCGTCCCTGGTCTTGAATAAAACTGTGATCGCTGCGAAAACCTTATTTGGTGCAGAGTTAAAATGTAGGCTGGATCGACTTGTTTCTATTTCGCCATTAGGAGGACTGGTCGTTCCTCTATCGCAACTCGAGCCGAGCGAATATCAGTTTACGCCTTATTTCACCCAGCAGTGGGGCTGGCGCCGTAATCGCAATGTGGTAGCAGGTCCCTTGCGCGTAGGGGGTAGGGAGTACGCTACCGGCCTGGGAGTGCATAGCGCCGCTGAATTACGTTATACACTTGATGGCAAGTACGCTGCGTTTCAGACTGAAGTTGGCATTGATGATTCCACGAATGGCAAAGGGACTGTGGAAGTGTCGATTCTCGTTGATCAACGTGTTGTTTATCAGCGATCAATCCAGGGAACGGAACAGCAACGGGCAAGGGCTGTGCCGCGCATTGACCTCAGTGGCGCCCGCGAACTGGTGCTGAAAGTCGAGTTCGGAAAGAATGCTGACATCCAGGATCTGGTCAACTGGTGTCGGCCTGTCTTGATTCTGCAGAAATGATGCTGTTTTTCCGGAAGACGCATCAAAGTAGGCTGTTCGGTCAGTAGCGTTGAGAGACGGTTTTTTCTATTCTTGTGATTAATGTCTGCCGTATGTCCCACCTGTTAATCTCAATCCAATGCAAAGAAGACATCTTATGAAAACGATTACCACGCTGCTGTTCATTGTGACGCTTGCGGTCACTCAGCAATTGTCGGCTGCTGATAAAGTCGATACGTCGCCTGCACCAGTGAAAATTGTCAAAGTCTTTCCATATCTAAAAATTGACCGTCCGATTGTCATTACGCATGCAGACGATGATTCGGACCGTCTGTTTATCGCTTCGCAAAAAGGGAAGATCTACGCGGTCCCCAACACACCCGAAGATGAAGATCTGGAAGAAGGCAAACTGTTTCTGGATATCTCTGACCGGGTGGTCTACAGCGACAAACAGAACGAAGAAGGTCTGTTGGGATTTGCTTTTCACCCGAATTATAAACAGAACGGCGAGTTCTTTATCTATTACAGTACTGGAGACAAGCCTCAGAATACGTCAGTCATTTCCCGTTTCCGCGTGTCAAAGGATAATCCGAACAAAGCCCTGGCTGATTCGGAAGAAGTGTTGATGCGAGTCAAGCAGCCTGCCTGGAATCATGGTGGAGGCACAGTCGTCTTTGGTCCGGATGGAAAACTCTACATTGCCTTTGGTGATGGGGGAGGCGGGAACAATGTGTTTAAAAATGGTCAGAATCTGACAACGGTTCTGGCAACAGTCTGCCGAATTGATGTCGACCACAAAGACCCGGGGTTGAACTATGCAATTCCCAAAGATAACCCGTTTGTCGAAGGAAAAAGTGTCGAGATCAAAACCGCCCGTAAAGAAATCTGGGCTTATGGGCTCCGCAATCCATGGCGGATCGCCTTCGATTCCAAAACCGGCTTGTTATGGGCCGGCGATGTCGGGCAGGGGCTCTGGGAAGAAATTGACATCATCGTGAAAGGTGGAAACTATGGCTGGTCGGTTCGGGAAGGAAAACATCCTTTTGGTCCGAATGGAGTCGAAGCCCGGGATCATTTAATCGAACCCATCTGGGAGTATGATCACAAAGTCGGCAAATCGATTACCGGCGGATCGGTGTATCGCGGCAAAACAATTCCGGCCATCGTCGGCTCATACATTTACGGCGACTATGTTTCCGGAAAATTCTGGGCTCTGAAATATGATGCTGAGAATAAGAAAGTCACAGCCAACCACGTGATTGAATCACCCAGCATTCCCGTAATGACTTTCGGTGAAGGTCCGAACGGCGAAATGTTTCTGTCGTCTTCCTTCAGCGAAATCTTCATGCTGAAAGCAAAATAATCAGCGGGAGACGAGTCGCTACGAGCATTACAATAAAACACGGAACCACTTTAATTGTGGTTCCGTGTTTTTCTTTTTTCCGATAACAGAGTCTGTTAAATCGCGTATTGCTGCAGGTCTTCCAGGTCGACAAATTCGAGAGACGAAATGTGACAGGATTCCAGCTTCACATGTGGTGCCATCCCTGCTTCCAGTGCTTCTTTCCAGCGTTCTACACACAGGCACCAGCGGTCACCTGGCTTCAGGCCAGTGAATTCATACTGCGGGAGCGGAGTACTCAAGTCATTGCCCCGTTCTTTGGAGAATTCCAGGAATTCCTCAGTGACTTGTGTGCATACCGTATGCAGGCCCATATCGGACCCGCCGGTGTTACAGCATCCATCCCGATAAAACCCGGTGAGTGGTTCCAGCGAGCAGGTTTCAAGTTCAGTGCCAAGTACATTTTTTGCTTTTTTATCCGTCATATTAAAACTGATCAACCTCTCTATAAGCTTCAATCACAGCCAGATCACCTTCTTTGCCGGGTTTGGAATTTCCGTGTTCCATTCCAATCACACCATTAAAGTCTTTGGAATGAATGTGCTTGAACACGTTCAGGTAATTGATTTCACCGGTCCCTGGTTCTTTGCGTCCCGGATTATCGCCGGACTGGAAGTAACCAATTTCGTCCCAGCAATTGTCGATATTAACAATCAGGTTGCCTTCGGTGATCTGCTGATGATAAATATCAAACAGAATCTTGCAGGCCGGGCTATTGACGGCTTTACAGATGGCATAAGCCTGGGGAGAACCTTGTAAAAAAGTACCGCCATGATTGGCATACCAGTTGAGTGGTTCCAAAACCATGACCATGCCGTGTGGTTCAAAAATATCGGCACAGCGTCTGAGCAACTCGATCACGTTCGCCGTCTGATAACCCTCGGCCAGTCGATCGCGTGAATTTTCATCTACGTTACCGGGAACGACTGTCATCCATTTCGCATTCACGCGTTTCGCGACTTCGACAGAATCTTTAATGTCTTTCAGAACCGCATCCCAGACCGCTTTGTCTTTGCGGACGAAGGTCGGCTTGCCAATTGAGCCATGAGCCACAAACACGCCCATTTCCATGTTATGTTTTTCCATGGTATCGGCAATTTGCTGCTGAAGTTCTTTGGGCTTCTTTTTCATGCCGTTGTCTTCCCAGGCGGTAAAGCCCTGGTCGGCGGCGAAACTGAGCTGGTCCAGCGGATCCTTGCCGGCGGCGTTTTTAAACATGCCGAAGTGTGGTGCATATTTGAGCTGGAACGATTTACCCTGTTCGGTTTCAGCAGCTTGCGCGGCAGCGCCGGCCAATACTGCTGTACTGCCTGCGATGACACTATTTTTGATAAATTCTCGTCGTTGCATATGAGGGACTCCTTGTTGTGAAATTCATATCAGGTGATAGGTCGGAAGAGGTTTATTCTAGTCGAAGCGGCCAGAGGATGCACCTGATTTCACATGGAATCAATTTGAGTATGCAAAAGTCAATCTCGGAGAGTGAGTCAACCATCGCAGCATTCGGGCCTGTTTCGCTGGGCCGATGTGATCAACGGAGATGAGGCAGTCGTGTGATGACCAGAATGCCAATACTGGCAAGGATCACCAGCGTGGTCTTGAAGGGAATTGGGAGTGGTGAGAAAATCAGCGTTGCTGAAATGATCAGGACCACAATTGAGACCGCCTGGATTTTGACGCTTAATCTGACACCACCTGCCTGTTGCCAGTCTTTTAAAACTTGACCGAGTACCGGGGAACGTAACAAGGTCTGGTTCAGACGCGGTGATGTTCTGATCAGAAAATAACTGGTTAACAACAGGAACGGCGTTGTTGGAAGGACCGGTAATGCAACGCCGAGAACTCCCAGTACGAAGAACAGTGCCGCCAGACTGAGGTAAACTATTTTTTTGAATCCGGTGACCGTGGGGACGGCCGCTTCATTCAGCGTATCCAGAAACGCGGGATGAATTTCATCAAACGCAATACGTTCGATGGTCAGGCCCGGGCCATCTGAATCTTTCGAGAGTTCTTTTTGCGGCTGCGAATTTCGAATCATGAAACCAGGGTCAGGATTGATTGAGCGAATGGAGAGATCAAGTGTTGATTTTAGCTGAAACCAGTCTGGGAACAAGATCGATTTCTTCTGAAGAGGATTGAGGTAAATGCCCTATGTCTTGCGACGATTCAATCAGGAGTGCCTTTCGTTTCAACGGGCAGGCTGCATGCCGCCACGAACAGCGCCGGCAGCCGTCTTCCCATAGTTGTCTGCAAATAGTGGATCTAATGGACGACTGTTGGGCACAGACAACCAGGCACGTAGTAGATGCCGTTTTAAATGTGTTTCAGTGGAATCTTCGAAATCATCTCGACGGTGAAATGTGACCCAGTTGTTGAGGAAGAGCAGGTCGCCTGGTTCCTGCTGAAAGGTCACGCTCATTTCCGGCGATTCAGCCAGGGCCTCCAGTTGATCCAGCGCCTCTTTTTGCGCGGGAGTCATATCAGGTAAATCGGGAGATGTATAAGCGCGTTCAATTAGCACGCGCAGAAAGCTGCCTGCAAATTGACCGTCTTGAACAGAAAATACGGGTTGCTGGCAGAACGGTTTAGCATTCCCCTGATCCACATTGTGTCTCAGATAATAAAAAGGCTGCATCAAAACCTGGGTCAACTGAGGCCAGCGGTCACGCATTTCATTAAACAGAGCGACAGAACTGACCAGCTGATTATCGCCGCCGGAAATCGCCTGTTGAATGCAGAGAAAGCCGATCACATCACAACGGTCAGTATGAAAACTGAGTCGTTTGCGGGTATTTGGTCCGCGCGCTTGTGCCTGACCGATCTGATAACCTTCATCGCGGACGTGAAAGAGTTTTTCTCCGGTTGCACTTTGGGAAACAGGAGTTCCCAGATGAACCGCGATCAGCCAGAACAGACACTCCAACTGCCAGGGAGTATAATCTTCGACGGGAATCCGTTTGAGCTGACAGGCGCCGGAACCAACTTCGAGTTGATCTTGAATCTGGCGTAGTACGGGACCGAGATGAGGGAGTGGGAACCGGTTGACGGTGATCTGTTCCAGTCTCAGTTCTTCCGTTGAGATAGTCTGAAGGGCCTCTTGCAGATCCTGCAGGTGTTGCTGATTCAGTTTGACTGACCAGTCCTCTCTTTCAAACAATTCGGTGCCTTTCCAGGCTGCGGGAATCTGAAACGGACCGGGCAGGGGACTGGGTTTCGGGCTGTCACTCACGCTTGGAACACTCCTGTTAGACGATCATTCATCTGTAATGATAAAAGATGATCTTAGCAGAATGAAACCAGAGTGAAAAGTTGTGGTTGCAATTCGGAGTCGTATCTTGCTTCTGGTGGCAGAGCCAGATGGAACTTATTTTGCCACCAGATTCTGGTTTTGTGGTTTCTTTAGAAACGAATTAATGATGCTGATCAATTTTTTGCGTTCGAGAGGTTTGCTCATATATTCATCACAGCCCGCATCAAAACATTTCTGGCGGTCGCTGTCCATTGCATGAATCGTAAGCGCGATAATGGGTTTGGTATATCCGAGCGCACGAATCTGGCGTGTGGTGGAATAGCCATCTAGTACCGGCATCTGAATGTCCATCAGGATCAGGTCATAGGGATCCCCAATCGGATCTCCGATCTCCCGGCTTTTCTGTAATTCGTCAATCGCCTGCTGGCCGTTTTCGACAATCGTGATTTCTGCACCCGCTTTGGTGAGCAGGAAATTAATCAAACGTTGATTGTAGATCCCATCTTCTACGAGCAGAATATGACAATCCTGTTTGAGAAAATCATGGGACGCTTTGTAGGTTTTAATTTCTTCGAGTCTTTTGGATGCGGACACCTTTTCCATTTTAAGTTTACTGATGTCTCCCACCGCGATGGTGATCTCAACTGTGGTGCTGGAAGCATCCTGATCTGTGACCTGAATGCGCCCTCCCAGCATTTCAGTCAGATGTTTGCTGACGGCCAGCCCCAGCCCCAGTCCACTTACCGGATGTGTCATTAATTCATCTGTCAGTCGATAGGGAGTGAACAGGTCGCTGAATTGTTCTATTGAAAGTTCGGTTCCCGTATTCGTCACCGTGAATGTCAGTTGATGAGTACCGTTTTCAATGCGGGATGTTTTGACGCCGAGTTTCACGCCCCCCTTCTTGGTGAGCTTGATCGCGGTGCCAATCACGGTCGTGAGGATTTGCTTCAGCCGAATTGGATCGGATTTGATGATTTCCGGGATTTCGGTTTCATATTCGACGTTGAATTGCAGATCATTCATTTCTGCTTTCTTTACCATGTATCCACGGACATTTTCGATCACTTTTACCGGACAGCAATCGAGAATTTCAATGTCCAGCAGTCCCTCTTCAAGTTTGGAGAGATCGAGAAAGTCGTTAATCGTATCTAACAGGCTTTGGCCATTGGTATAAATTGTTTCCGCTGCAGTCTGGGTTTCCAGATCATCGCTGGATTCACTCAGGATTTCCGAAAATCCCAATATTGCAGAGAGCGGTGTGCGGACTTCCTGACTCATTAACGCCAGGAAGGTTTCTTTTTCCAATTGTGCCTGTTCGGCTAATCTGCGGGTCTCTTTGAGTGCTTCTTCTGCCAGAACCTGGCGATGAATGTTTGAATTCGAACCGGTCATTCGGACTGCATTCCCATTTGAATTCCGAATGATTTTGGCAGTGCTTCTGAACCAATGGTACTCGCCTCCTTTGATTCTCAATCGAAACTCAGTATCAAAAGGGATCTCGTTTTCCAAGGTCTGGTCGAGGACTTGTAATGTGGCTTGAAGATCATCCGGGTGAAGCAACCGTTTGAATGTGCTGAAACTGGCTCCAATTTCTTGATCACGGTAGCCCAGCAGTTCATAAAAACGCGGTGACCACCATTGCTCGTCTGAGTTGACATCAATCCAGTCCCAGATCCCTTCCGTGATGCAGTTCAGAAAGAGTTCATAGTTTTCTTCGTATGTGATCTGCTCTGATTTTTCGACCAATTGATCGTGGATGTCCATATTGGTGGCAATGTGACCGGAAAAATTTCCTGTCAGGTCTGGGCGAGGAGCAGCATTACACTGCATCCAGCGAAACGTCCCATCATGCTTCTTCAGTCGAAATTCGATTTGAAACGACTGTTGCGCAGTCTGCGCTCTCTCATAGGTCAACTGGAACAGGGGCAAATCATCGGGGTGAATGAACTGTAACCAGCCGGCGTTGATATTTTGATGTACTTCACTGCCAGTAAAATCGAGCCAGGCCTGATTAAAAAAATCGTGACTCTGATCCAAGCCTGACGCCCAGATTAAGACCGGGTGTTTGCTGTTATCAGCTTGAAGTTCTTGAGTTTGGTTGAATGACATGGGGACGCTTCCAATCTAAACATAGTTGTCTCTCTAAGAAGTATCGCTTTACAATAGAAGCGGCGGTTGTTTTTAATTTCTGTTTTTGATGGGAGCAGACGCAGACCATAAGAAAATTAGCTTAAAAAAAGGCAAATACTGCAGATGACTCTCGATATGCGATGAAGTGTGGGAGTCTGTATATCAGGGATTGTATGCGGTTTGAGGGGATTCATTTACAAAAAAAGTTTAAAATGCGTCTGATCTATCAATTGAATTGATTACTGGAATTACTCATGACTTAACGTTCGCTGGAACAGGATTCCCCTCCACATCGTTTCTCAAAGACAAATATCAAGGGTTAATACTTAGAGTCACGTTCAATGTATGAGGGTTTGACGATACATAAAGAATTGCTTCTACGTAAAATCACTATAAAGGTCACGCCAGTCTGGTGCAAAAAGTTCTGGTATGACGCCAAAGAAAGAACAATGGTTATGGCTGAGTTAATGAATTATTTCGCGTATGGGTCAAATCTCCATCCAGCGAGATTGGAATCCCGCATTGGTGCGTGTCAAATCGCAGGGGTGGCCCAGCTGGAAAGGGCAGCACTCTGCTTTCATAAAGTGGGCCTGGATCGTTCCGGTAAATGTGACATTGTCTTCCGGGAAACGGATGCGACAGGAGTCTGGGGCGTGGTCTATCAAATCTCAGCCGCACAAAAAACAATTCTCGATCAACATGAATCACTGGGAGAGGGCTACCAGATTCTGAAGACGAGGGTTGTCACCCGGCAGAATCAGATATTCCCAGTTTATACCTATCAGGCCATGTCGGACTATATCGATCAGAGTATGAAACCGTTTGACTGGTATCATGATCTGGTTCTGCAAGGCGCCCTCTTTCATGGATTTCCGCTCGATTACCTTGCGCAATTACAGGGTGTCGCCATGATTCAAGAGCACAATCCACACAGAGCAAGCAAGCACCAGCGTTTACTGGAAACGATTCGGGATTCTCATGAATCAAAACAAGCCGATTAAGTAACGTCAGGCAAAGTTAGATCCAGGTAGAGACAATCTCGTTGATCATATCTTCTTCGAGTGTTTCATGGGCCAGTAGCTGGTCAACCAGTTCTCCGATCGCACACCAGTAAGAATCAGTTCGGAATAAGTGATACAATTCCACCGTTTTCTGTTCCAGATATTGTAATCGAGGCTGTCGCTGAGATACCAGGATGGAAGCGGCACGCAGCGCCTGTTGCCAGTCTCCCGACCATTCACCGACCAAGGCGGGGTGAAACGGATCGCCCGTATGAATCATTTCTGCAACCGGGCCGGCCAGTGCTACGAGAATGGTTTTTTCCAGAAACGTTTTTTCATCGAACACACCCTCCGGCCAGGAAATTTGCGCATCACCAAACCGTTCCGGTCCATCATCCCAGTCTGGATCAATGGTGACCGAATGCACGCGAGCACCAACCCGAACTGCCATCAACACATGTCCCGCTTCGTGGTAGGCGGTTAATTCTTCAGTCACTGTAAATCCGTCGGGTGATGTATTTGTCTGGTGGGCCGATGAAGTAATTTCGATTCAGAGGCGAATATTAAACCATCTTCCCCCGGTTTCAGCAACGCAGGGAGTCCGTAATAGGCGACGGACAGCGTATTCCCTAAAGAATCATTATTAAGCAGCATTCATATAATAAGAGTTCATTCTGAACCAGTTCTTGCTTTGTATTGGTCCGACTCTGCTGTAGAATAAATGATCAATTTTTTGAAGTCTGAAGAAGTCATCATAAGAGTAACAATCTGGAGAAATACGACCTATGAGTTTGATACGTCAGTTAATTACATTTTGCCTGGCAGTGACTGTGGCCGTGACTGTGGCCGTGACTGTGGCCGTGACTGTGGCCGTGACTGTGACCGTACAGGCAGTTCATGCAGAAGAAAATGATCATACAAAAGCATATGATGTGGTGATTTATGGCGGCACCTCGGCGGCTGTAACTGCAGCCGTGCAGGCTAAACGCTTGGGGAAATCGGTTGTGATTGTCAGCCCCGATCAACACCTCGGCGGACTTTCCAGCGGAGGCTTAGGCTGGACGGATACGGGAAATAAAGCCGTCATTGGTGGTCTGGCACGCGAATTTTATCATCGGGTCTGGAAACATTACCAGAAGTCGGACGCCTGGAAGTGGCAGAAACGATCTGCTTACGGAGACAAAGGGCAGGGAACTGCTGCGATTGATGGCAAGCAGCGCACGATGTGGATTTTTGAACCACACGTCGCCGAACAGGTGTTTGATGACTTTGTCAGCGATTACAAGATTCCTGTGTTTCGTAATGAATGGCTGGACCGTAAGCAGGGGGTGAAAAAGTCGGGCAAAGACATCGCTTCGATCACCACGCTCAGCGGGAAGACTTATGCCGGGCGGATGTTTATTGATGCGACTTATGAAGGCGATCTGATGGCAGCCGCCGATGTGAGTTATCATGTCGGCCGCGAGGCTGAAAGTGTCTATGGTGAAGAATGGAACGGCGTGCAGGTTGGCGTGCTGCATCACCGACATCACTTTGGACCGAATGCGGTCAAAGAGAAAATCAGTCCCTATCGAGTGGCCGGCGATCCTTCCAGCGGTTTGCTACCTCGCATCAGTGATGCCGATCCTGGAAAATATGGTGCAGGCGATGATAAGATTCAGGCCTACTGTTTCCGGATGTGTTTGACAAATCATTCTGAAAACCGCGTCCCATTTCCCAAACCGGATGGCTACGATGCAGATCAGTACGAACTGTTGCTCCGTGTCTATCAGGCAGGTTGGCGACAAACCTTTTCGAAATTTGATCCGATTCCTAATTTCAAAACGGATACGAACAACCATGGTCCGATGAGTACCGATAACATCGGCTATAACTATGACTATCCTGAAGCATCCTACCAGCGAAGACAGGAAATCATCAAAGAGCACGAAACCTATCAGAAAGGCTGGCTGTACTTTATCGCCAACGATCCCCGTGTTCCTAAAGAAGTACAAAATAAAATGCGCAAGTGGGGTTTGGCCGGCGATGAATTTAAGGATAACGGAAACTGGCCGCATCAGCTGTATATTCGCGAAGCACGGCGGATGGTGGGACAGTATGTGATGACCGAGAACGAGCTGCTCAAAAAACGACCGACGCCGGATTCCGTCGGCATGGGCTCTTACACGATGGACTCGCACAATGTGCAGCGCTACGTTACGCCCGAAGGTTATGTGCAGAATGAAGGTGACATCGGCGTTTCAACCCGTGGCCCTTATGAAATTGCCTACGGCAGTCTGGTGCCGAAGAAGGGGGAATGTGGTAACTTGCTTGTTCCGGTCTGTGTTTCCAGTTCGCATATCGCGTTCGGGTCGATTCGAATGGAGCCGGTATTCATGATTCTGGGGCACTCTGCCGCAACAGCGGCTATCATCGCCCTTGATCAAAAGCTGGATGTGCAGGATGTCCCTTATGAGGTCCTCAAAAAGCAGCTTCTGAAAGAAGGACAGATTCTGGAAGCACCCCCTGAAGCAAAATACGGGAAGAGTGGTGTGAATCCGAAGACGCTGAAAGGAATCGTCGTTGACGATTCACAAGCAAAACTGACAGGTGCCTGGGAGACCAGCAGGTCCTCCAAAAAGTATATTGGCGCCAGTTACAGCCACGAATCGAATACGAAGGACGGCAAAGCAGTCGCCCGGTTTGAAACGAAAGTACCCAAAGCGGGACGCTACGAAGTCCGTTATGCGTATACGCCGAATTCCAATCGCAGCTCGAAGGTCAAACTGGAACTCCAGCATGCGAACGGGAAAGCAACTCATACGATCAACCAGAAGAAGTTGCCCCCTTTAGATGGCGTTTTCATTTCTCTGGGAGAATATGAATTCACACCAGGACAGCCAGCAGTACTGGAAGTCACGAATGCCGACGCAGATGGTTATGTGATTATCGATGCCGTCCAGTGGCTGCCGGTATCGAAGTAAAGCGACTCAGATATTTATCAACGTCTGGCAAAAGGAGTCAGTAGTGCGACAGAAAAAATGGTCTTCGCCGATTCTCGTTTGTGTTCTACTGACTTCCGTCGCCAGTCTTGTTGTTGAGTCTTCCCTGTTCGCAGCAGACGCGGCTTTGAAATCAAACGTGATTCGCAGCATGCGGAAAGCGAGCCAGGTTTATCGTGACAAGCTTGCCATCAACGGAGGCTATGTCTATTACTACAGCCTCGACTTGCAGCAGCGGTGGGGAGAAGGCAAAGCCGGCCCAGACCAAATCTGGGTTCAACCGCCGGGAACTCCCACAGTAGGGATGGCGTATCTGAGTGCGTTTCAAGCGACGGGAGATCAGTTTTATCTCGATGCCGCCACTGATGCTGCTTTGGCGCTGGTGTATGGCCAGTTGAAATCCGGCGGCTGGACAAACTCGGTTGATTTCAACCCGCGGAGCAAACTCACCGCCGACTATCGCAACGGCAAAGGGAGGGGCAGGAACAATTCGACTCTCGATGATGGTATTACACAGTCGGCCATTCTACTACTGATCCGCGTAGATCTCGCGCACCAGTTTCACAATCAACAGATTCATCAGGCGGCGACGATTGCCCTGGATGCGTTGCTCGCAGCCCAATATCCGGTCGGCGCCTTTCCACAAGTCTGGACTGGACCGGTGCCTCAGATTCCAGGAAAGAAAGCTAACTTTCCTGAATATGACTGGCGAACGGAAGGTCGTGTCAAGAATTACTGGGACTGCTATACATTAAATGATGGTCTGGCCGGGTATGTGTCCTCCGTACTGATGGAGGCCTATCAGATCTATGAAGAGGATCGCTTTCGGCAGGCGGTGCTTAAGCTGGGTGACTTTTTAATTCAGGCCCAACTTCCCGCGCCACAACCAGCCTGGGCGCAACAGTACAGTTTCGAAATGCAGCCTATCTGGGCGCGTAAATTTGAACCACCGGCTGTTACCGGCGGTGAGACTCAGGATGTGATTCAGACGTTGATGAATATTTACCATTTCAGCGGCGATCGAAAATATCTCAAGCCCATTCCGCGTGCGCTGGCCTACCTCAAGAAGTCACAACTCCCCGATGGTCAACTCGCGCGTTACTACGAATTGAAAACCAATCGTCCACTGTATATGACCAGAAACGGTAAAAAATACAGCCTGACTTATGACGACTCCAATCTTCCCCGACATTATGGTTGGAAAATCGAATCACAGTTGGTTTCACTGCAGCGCGAATTTAATACCTTGAAGTCAGCGAAAAAACGAAAGCCTTATCAATCGCTGAAACCGGTCACCATTTCAGAGGTCAAAATCATTCTGAAAGATCTGGACGACCAGTCTCGCTGGATCAGTACCAGTACCGGAGAACGACTGGTGGGACAGCCGAAGTTTCCCATCAACAGCCACTATATTTCGAGTGAGGTCTTCAGTCGGAATCTGGAACTGCTCAGTAGCTATTTAGAATCCTTAAAGACCGATTGACGACGCAGGGGAGACAGAAAACCGTTTCAGTGTGGCACACCACTTAAATGAAAGATGGCATTCATAGTGACGACCTTTGTCTCTCCCGGTTTGTGTCGGATCAGATTGATGCCGGTATTCGTTTGCGTGATCTCTTTGGCTCGGCCGATTTCGAGTCCCAGCAGCTTTGCCAGATAAACCCGGTTGACGACGTTATGCGCGACCACCGCGATCGTTTCTCCCGAATGGCGTTCCAGTAACGTCTGAATGGCGGGTTCCGAACGATTCAGCACATCGCTGTAAGATTCACCACCTGCATAGCGGTTCTGGCTCGGATCATTCATAAACGCCTGATATTCTTCAGGATATTCCTGCATGATGATATCCCAGGATTTCCCTTCCCACAGACCGACATCGCATTCATGGATTTCCGCGACTTCCTGAGGTGTCAGGTTGAACCGCTCACAGACCGCCTGTGCCGTTTCCCGGGCACGAATCATCGGGCTGCAGTAAACATGATGAATCGAACTCATTGACGCCAGAAATTCCGCCAGTGCCCCCGCCTGCTTTTGTCCCGATTCGCTCAGACTCGGATTGATGCCGCACCCTTGAAGAATGTAAGGACGCTGTTCATTGGGGGGCGTTGCTCCATGCCGAATCAATAACAGGTTTGTCGCATCGGGCTCCGGTCGCGGGATAAATTGTAGGCGTTCCATATTAAAAGTCCTGTCGGAAGTACAATGGTCTGTTACTGGTGTTGTCTGTGTTTCGCCAGTTTCACTGCTGCTTTGATGGCTTCGGTAATCCCTTTGATATCGGGAACCATATCGCTCCAGGCAATATCAAACGCCGTGCCATGACTGGGGCTGGTTCTGACGATTGGCAAACCGAGGGTGATGTTAACCGCCTGGTCAAATCCCAGCAGCTTGAACGGAATGTGCCCCTGATCGTGGTACATCGCGACGACCGCGTCGAACTCACCATTCACGGCGCGACGGATGAGTGTGTCCGCGGGCAAAGGCCCTGTCGTATTGATGCCCGCTTGTTGTGCTTGTTCAACAGCCGGGGCGATGATCCGCGCTTCTTCATCGCCAAACAGGCCATGTTCGCCCGCATGCGGATTCAACGCACAGACGGCAACACGCGGCGTGCTTGCACCCATGACCCGTGACAAGTCGGAGATCAGCCGAATTTTTTCAGAGATTTCTGAAGTCTTGAGCAGACCCGGAACGCTGGCGATCGATGTGTGAAGCGTGACGTGCACAATTCCCAGCCCCGATGCTGGTTTAATGACATCACTGTGAGGCAGGTAAAGCATCATGCCAAAATCATGAACCTGACAGCGATCAGCCAGAATCTCTGTATGTCCAGGATAATCGATGCCCGCCAGATGCAAGGCTTCCTTATTCAATGGGGCGGTGGTGATCGCATCAATCTGGCCTGACAGACAGTCATCAATGGCGCTCACCAGATAATCATAAGCACCGCGGCCGGAACGGGCATCAATCTGACAGGGAACCGCATCGGTGATATCGGCGTTTCCACGATCAACGCAGTAAGCGGTTCCTGACTGGAATTTGATTTCGTCAGAAACGCCGTCAATGGAAATGACGTTCAAAGCACTTCCAGCACATTGTGCGGCGCGGCTCAGAACCGCGGCGTTTCCATATACCACGGGGCGACAGAGTTCAAAAACTTCAGAGCGACAGCATAGCGCATTCAGTAGTTGAGGCCCAATACCAGAAACATCACCCATCGTTAACGCAATTAAAGGCAGCTGCTTCATAACGTTTCGAAGATTTCACTTTCATTAAGGGGAAGCCCCATTTGATCCTTGTCTGAAAGAATCGGTTCTCCAGTCAAAGGCCAGTCGATCCCCAACGCCGGATCGTTCCAGAGCAGCGTTCTTTCATATTCTGGAAAATAGTAGTCACTACATTTATACATGAAATCTGCTAACGGGCTGAGGACATAAAATCCATGGGCAAACCCTGCCGGAACAAATAGCTGCTGATGATTCTCTGCTGTCAGTTTGATCGAGAACGATTTACCGAATGTCGGGGAACTTTTGCGTAAATCCACACAGACATCCAGAATTTCCCCCTGAACCACAAATACCAGTTTGGCCTGGGGGCGTTGGATTTGATAATGCAGGCCTCGTAGAATTCCCGCCGAAGAATGAGAAAAGTTGTCCTGGACGAACGTATCGTCTATGCCCGCTTCCTTGTAGTGTTGCTGCTGATAAGTTTCCTTGAAAAACCCGCGTTGGTCAGAGAAAACTCGCGAAGTAACGACGAAAAGGCCGGGAAAATCTGTCTGCTGTATATCCATATTGTTGTAGACACTTCGATTTGAGGGCAGGTTATGGGGTATCAACACGAATATTACCAGAAATAGCCGGGCCAATCATAGCCGATTTCATGTTGGATGAAAGCAACGTGAATGTCGGATCCTACAGGTCTGAGATATATTCTGGAAGAAAAAATCCGCCACAAGTCGTATTTTAGAGGACATTTAGAAAAATGAACAACTGTGTGGTTTTTTGTCTTTTTTCTTGAAAGTTGGTACCTGCATCGCGTATCCTATAGTCAACATTCTTTACCTAAGCAGAAGATCTTTGTTTTTCGTTGCGTGATGCATTATGAGATTAAACCGTTTAATAATTCCGGGTGAAACAACTAGAACTCACCTCAGCCATGCTCTCAGCTGTCCGATGGTGCTGTTTGTTCTTCTGTTGGTTTCCCGCATCAGTGCCGAAGAAGTAAAAACTCTGAAGCCGATTACACCGGCTACTCCTGCTGCACTCTCAGAAGTCTTCTTCAAGACCGTTCCCGATTCTCTTGAAGATTTGCAAGAGATAGAGCAAAAAGTGATTTCGCTCACCAACTCTGCGATCCACAGTACCGTGTCTGTTCGCGTGGGAGATGCACAAGGTAGTGGCGTCATCATCGATAACAAAGCCGGTTACATCTTGACGGCAGCACACGTTATTGGGTTAGCACAAAAAAATGCCACGATCATTCTGCACGATGGGCGAACGCTAAAAGGGAGAACAATGGGTTTGAACCGGGGGCTCGATGCCGGACTGGTGAAACTGATTGAAGACGACGAAATTGATATCACAAAACTTCCTGCCGTCCCGATGGGCGATATTTCAAAATTGGAACCCGGGGAATGGGTACTGGCGACGGGACACCCCAATGGATATCAGCCAGGTCGGGCTCCGGTGGTTCGTCTGGGGAGAGTCGTCACTCGCAAGAAACATCTGCTGCAAACCGACTGTACATTGATCGGCGGCGATTCTGGCGGACCTCTGTTCAACATGAAGGGCGAGGTTGTCGGAATTCACAGCCGGATCGGTCCCTCGACAAGCTGGAATTTTCATATCCCTGTGTCTGCGTTTCAAAATGATTGGGAGAAGCTCGTCTCAGGAGACATGTGGGGAGCAAAGCCTCTCGGACAAAACGCGGTTCTGGGAGTGAATGGAGTTGATTCCGAGCAAGGTTGCAAGGTCACCGGCGTCACACGCGGATTTCCCGCAGAAATCGCAGGCTTAAAAGCAGAAGATATCATTATTCAGTTAAACAATCAGAAAATCACTGGCATTGAACAACTGGCTGAAGTTGTCCAGCAGTATAAGCCCGGTCAAACGGTGCAGGTTAAGTTGATTCGAAATAAGAAAACAATCTCGCTGGAAGTCCAACTCGCTGCCAGAGACTAAAATTCAAAATTCAAACACGGGACGATCTTTCTTTCTGCTCTGAAGTAAAGATCAAGTTGATAAACGTAAGTGTGAGGAGAAGCTCTTGAACCAGGACCAGAATAATAGAAAGAAAGAGTCGATCAATTTTCGATTCCTTTTAGCGCTTTTGGTCATCCCCGTTTTCGTGGGGGGGCTGGGTTCTGTCGGTTATGCCTGGGAGCAATTGCGTCCCAGTCAGTTAACCAGTGGTTCACAGATTCGCAAAGCATTTCGGTCTGTTGTTTCAACACCCCGTTCGTGGACCGTGCGGATTCGTTCCAATGGCAAAGAAGCCTGTCTGGGAGCCATTGTAGGCCCCGATGGTTGGATCTTGACCAAAGCCAGTCAACTCAATGGTGAGGTGACCTGTGAATTATCGACGTCCGAACGTTACGAAGCAGAGATTGTTGGCGTTGATGGAAAGCTGGATCTGGCACTGATTAAGATCAAAGCAAATAATCTGCCCACAGTGAGATGGCAATCCGCCTCCGATCCGAAAGTCGGGCAATGGCTCGTGACTCCGGGGTTAAGTATGTCTCCTGTCAGTGTCGGAGTTCTGAGCGTCCCTCGTCGGGCAATTAAGCCGGCTCCGGGTGTTCTCGGGGTTCGCATTGATGACGCCGAAGGTGGTGCATTGGTCAAGCAGGTCATGCGTGAAAGCGGCGCTGAAGAAGCAGGACTGCAAGCCGGGGATTTGATTTTGAACGTAGCCGGTGAAAACATTAAAAGTGCCAGTGCGCTTTCGAGTTTTGTACAGAAGTATTTACCCGGTGACCGGTTGCTGGTCAAAGTTTTAAGGGAAAACGAAGAACTAACCGCCGTGGTAGTGCTGACTGATCCGCAGATGCTGATTTACGATCGCCTGCGTGAGATGCAGAAAAAAATGGGTGGCGCATTAAGCCGTCGAAAAACCGGTTTTACCGAAGTGCTGCAGCATGATACTGTTCTGCGTCCTGAAGATTGTGGCGGCGTCATTGTGGATCTCAAAGGCCAGGCCATCGGGTTGAATATTGCCCGCGCCGGTCGAACCAAATCCTTTGCGATTCCGGCCAATCGTGTGGTTCCCATGATCGAAAAGCTGAAACAAAAAAAATACGCTCCCTACAATCCGTTGAAGGATGCCAAGGAACAAACTGTTTCAACCGATACGTCATCCTGATCTAGTCAGAGCAGATTGCTGATCCAGTTGTCTGCGAAAATCCCGGACTGCCTGTTCCTGAACAGAGTCCGTTCTCAAATTCCCGCGACAGGCGGCGCTCCGAATCCCAATAATGTCAGGCGAAACGCCGGACAGCGCCGCAAGGTCTTTCTGTCGTAGTGAGCCAGCCAGAGCAATTTTCAGCCGCTGAGACTGTGCCTGTTCAATCAGCGCATTCAACTCGTCCAGGGACAGGTGATCCAGCAGACTTTGCCCTTGTTTGAAAAAGGTATCGATTAACAGTCCCGCGCATCCGCTGTCAATCGCTGCTGTCAGGACCTCTTGTGGTGAGACCGCTTCCGCCTGTTCCCAGTCGGCATACGCCACGGCAATCCATTGAAAAGTGGTCTGGTTTGTCTCTTCGATCTGTTGTTTAAAGTCCTGCCAGTCAGAATACCAGTCGGCCATTTGTCTTGTATGTGCCAGTCCCATTTTCAGATAGGTGATGGCAGACGGGATTCGTGTCGCGATTCTGTTGCCTGACCATTCTATCAGTTCTCCCAGCGCTAGACTGACTGGAATCTCTACGGGATGAGACTCAAAATATTCGGTAATCGAGCAGAGCGTTTCCGCATCGATCATTCCCAAAGCACCCTGAAACGGGTCTTTGAAATCAAGGATATCACAGCCACCCATCAGAGCAGGCGCGATTTCATCTCGATTTCGGACGCTGACCAGGAGTTGTACGCGATGCGAATTCAAGGCTGACGATACCAGTAGCATGTTAAGGAGTCTTCTTTTCTGAGGACTGATCCGCGACTTGATGACGCAAGGCTTTGCCGGCCAGACTGCCGGTAGGAAACCCGGCGTTGATGGCGGGGGTCCCATTCACAAACAGGTAACGAATTCCGTTTGAATATTGATGCGGGGCATCAAAGGTCGCTAGATCAATCAGTTGTTTGGGGTCAAAGACGACAATGTCAGCATACGCTCCTTCACGCAGGTAACCTCGGTCTGTTAAACCCAGGATATCAGCGGGAAGCCCCGTCGCACTTCGTACTGCGTGTTCCAGCGGGATCACTTTTTCCTGGATCGCATAGTATCCCAGTTTTCGTGGGAACGTGCCATAGTTGCGCGGATGCGGACGGTCTGAACCGGGCAGATAAGCACGCCCATCAGAGGCGGTCGCAACCCAGTCGATTTGCATGATCTGACGGACGTCGTCTTCATTCATGCTGAAGTTCACGACCGACGCGCCTCCCTGGCGGGTGATCTCCAGCACAATGTCTAATACACTTTTCTGTTCTCCGTCAGCAATTTGTTGTAAATTCTTTCCTACCCATTCCGGCTTTTTCCCATAGCGGGCAATGCGAATCGCTTTGCCTCCTTCGCGTTTTTGAATATTACTATTGATCTTGCTGATAATTTTTTCCGAAGTTTCGGGGGCTTCCAGGCGCTGGACCAGCTCTTTATTCCCGCCCGCTCTGGCCCAGGCGGGAATCAGCGTGGCACCCAGGGATGTGCTGGAGGCAATATAGGGGTATTGATCGGCGGTGACAGCTTGTCCCGCGTTCCGCGCTTCGTCAATCATTTTTGCTGCTCTGATTACCAGGCCCCAGGCATCCTGACCACTAGATTTGAAGTGCGAAATATGCACGGGAAGCTTGGCCTGCTGGCCGATCTTTAGAGCTTCATTTACGGCCGCCAGCAACCCCGTACTTTCATTGCGGATATGGCTGGCATAGATCCCCTGATGCCGAGAGACAATGTTTGCCAGCTCGATCAGTTCATCGGTTTCGGCATAGGAGCTGGGGACATAGATCAGCCCGGTGGACATGCCCCAGGCACCATCCTGCATCGCTTTTTCAGCCAGCACTTTCATTTTATTCAGATCTTCAGGGGTCGGCTTTCTCTGGCCCGATCCCATCACAGTGTCTCGCAACGAGCCTTGTGGGATCAAATGCATCACATTCGTTCCGCTACCCGAAGCATCAATTTTACGATAGTATGCACCCGTATCGACCGGACCACTGCCACAGTTGCCTGTGACGATGGTGGTACATCCTTGAGTGATATAATTCATATTGGCACGAGTCAGTGGAGAAACAATCTGTCGGTCGCTATGGTTGTGTAAATCAATAAATCCCGGTGCAATCGTCAATCCACGGCACTGGATCGTCTGGTCAGCCGCCCCGTTAATTTCCGGGCTGATTTGGACAATTCGATCATTTTTGAGGGCAATATCGCCGGTAAAACCGGGCTTGCCTGTGCCATCAATGATCGTTCCCCCCTTAAGAATGAGGTCGAATGGCTCCGGTTTCTGAGCGGAGACAGGGTCAATCGGCAGTAAAGTCACGAAAAATAGACAAAAGCAGATCAGCAGGCGAAGCTGTCCCATACGGTCGAACCCCTTTGTAAACATTGGATTTACGGTGAAATCTCGTGATTTATGAAGATTGAGCGTAGTAATGGTCAAAGTATCGCTAAAACCAGACAGAACTGCCAGTAAGAATGTCTATTTCTGGGCTTTGCGTTACTAATCTATTGTTGATATATTTTGCGCCTTATATAGTTGCCTGATGCGCTGAAAGGCGGTTTTTTGCTGAGACCCTCTGTTCCCTGTAAGGAACGTTTGAATATTAAGACGGTCGCGCGAAAGATTCATTGTGGGAAGAGTTCAGAGTCATGAAACGAGAAGATGTGCGGAACATTGCAATTATCGCGCACGTGGATCATGGGAAGACGACATTGGTTGATGCCTTGTTACATCAAAGTGGTCATTTTCGTGATGCTCAATTAAAGGGCGACTGTATTCTAGATTCAAACGATCTGGAGCGGGAACGTGGCATTACCATTTTGGCCAAAAACATCGCATTGATGTATAAAGGCGTGAAAATCAACATCATCGACACTCCCGGTCACGCGGATTTCGGTGGTGAAGTTGAACGCGTCTTGCGCATGGCGGACGGTGTTTTGATCCTCGTGGATGCCTTTGAAGGCCCTCGACCTCAAACCCGCTTCGTTCTGAAAAAAGCGTTGGAATGCCATCTCAAGCCTCTCGTGGTGATTAACAAAATCGACCGTTCTGACTGTCGTCCCGATCACGTCTTGAGTGAGATGTTCGATTTGTTCGTCGATCTGGAAGCGGACGATGAAACGCTTGATTTTCCTTACATCTATGCCAGCGCCCGCGAAGGGTTTGCTACGCACGACCTCGACAACTTTGGTGATAGTATTCATCCACTGTTGGACATGGTACTGGAAAACGTACCTGCACCTGATGTCAATCAGGACGCACCGCTGACCATGATGGTGACCACGTTGGAGTGGTCCGAATATGTGGGCCGCGTCGCGACAGGTCGCATCAATAGTGGTAAGGTTCGGACCGGAGAACGCGTCACACTGATCAAACGCAACGGCGATCACATTAAGTGTACCGTCGATTCCGTTGAACTCTACAATAACCTCGGAAGAGCCCCCGCCGACGTAGCAACTGCCGGCGATATCGTCGCGTTGGTTGGCTTGGATAATCCTGAAATTGGTGATACCGTTGCCTGTGCAGAGAAGCCTGAAGCACTCGTGCGGATTGATGTCGATGAGCCGACGCTGTCGATGCTATTCACCATCAACAGTTCGCCTCTGGCAGGACAAGACGGAAAGTATGTGACCAGTCGTAATCTGCGTGAACGCTTGATGCGCGAACTGGAATCGAATGTCGCTTTACGTGTCGTTGAACGAGAAGACAAGGATTCCTTTTCCGTTTCCGGTCGGGGTATCTTGCACTTATCTGTATTGATCGAGCAAATGCGTCGCGAAGGCTTTGAGCTTTCTGTAGGGAAACCAGAAGTGATTCGCAAGAAGATCGATGGAAAATGGCATGAGCCATTTGAATCATTGGAAGTTGACGCTCCTTCCGAAGTGGTCGGATCCGTGATGGAACTGGTCTGTGCCCGTCGTGGCCAGATGCTCGATATGACTTCGGGTGAGACGGGAATGTCACACCTGAAATTTTCGATTCCCGCTCGTGGTTTGATTGGTTTAAGAACACGATTGCTGAATGCGACCAAAGGGGAAGCCATCATCAATCACCGTTTTGAAGCATACAAAGTCAGTGAAGGGGAAGTTCCTCACCGTGCGAACGGTGTGTTGATTTCCCAGGATAAAGGTCAGGCCGTCGGTTATGCATTATGGAAACTGAGAGACCGTGCCGAATTCTTTATCGGGCCCGGGGTCGATGTTTATGAAGGCATGATTGTTGGCGAAAATGTACGCAGCAATGATCTGGTGGTGAACCCGATCCGCGGCAAAAAACTGACCAACGTACGGGCTTCCGGCTCAGATGAAAATATGGTTCTCAAACCGCCTCGAGATATGAGTCTCGAATCGGCTCTGGAATATATTGAGCACGACGAATATGTGGAAATCACTCCAAAGATCATTCGTTTGCGCAAAATCTATCTGACGGAAAATGAACGCAAACGGAATCATCGCACTACGACTGGCGAATAAATCTGGTTTCGCTGTTTAGCGATCCCAGGTTTTCAGTTTGCCAACCAGTTCCTGCATTTCGTTTTTACGTTTCTCAAACAGTCCGAACAGGGTCAGAATACAAATTCCCAGTCCAATCCCGAAGGCCCACCAAGGCCAGATGTGACCCAGGGACTGGGAAGCGTGCCAGATCATGCTGACGATGGACAAGACCAGAAACGAAGCACCGACATACAGGAACGCACGAACGCGGAACATCATTCCGGCAAACATGCCCAGCACCGACAGTCCGCAGAGGATGACCGGCAACCACAGGTTTTCAGCAACGCCGGCGATAAACATATCGCCGGTGGAGCTGACATAAATCGAGATCGTCGAAAAGTATCGGACCGCGGTGAGCTGCGCGGTGCTGAGCTTCTCGCGGTTCAAGTGAGTTGCGATCAATACGGACAGGGCGGGGGGAATCAGCCAGAGTTGAGGGTGCTGTGTGAAGAACTGTCCCTGTTCAGCCCAGAAGGCCCACATCGCACCATTGCCGGCGAGTGCGGCCAGCGTCGTATAAACAAACGACTTTCTCCATAAGCTCATCACTACATACACCAGGCTGATCAACAGCAGAATCATCGAATAGTCGCCTACAACGGGAGACGCCTGCCGGGAAGCCGCGTGAATCCAGAAGCTGAGTGCCGGCAGCAATGGTAAAAAAGTACCGGTTCTCTGCAGTGGTTGAGAAAGCACATTCATCCCGATACGCTCGAAGAATTCTCCTACACCAGCCCCGACAAACGCGATTGCGATCACGATATAAGGCCAGTATGGTAAGAGAAATCCTCGGAACAGTTCTGGCATGGTGAGATAGATGTGCAGGAACAGGAGAGCGAGAACTATTTCGGATGCATACACATATAACATCCGTCGTTTGAGTGTAAGTTGAAACGGGTCGTACTTCGGAACCGATGCCATCAGGATTAACGCGGCTGAGAGTAATACCAGTGCCGCTGAGACGACGGCAATCCGGGCTTGGGAAATGACCAGCGGAATTCCGGCGATCTGAAAACCAGTTTCTGAGATCAGGATTCCCAGCAGTGAAACGCCGGCAGCGATCAGAAAGGTACGCGAACTTTTTCGCAACGCTTCTGACCAGTCCCGTTTCAGGGACGGCCACTTGACCAGAACCAGCGTGGTTAGTAGGCTTAAAATCGAGACCGCTTCCAAAAAACGAATCAGATGGTCGAGCCAGTAAAAATTCTCTTTTGCGGGTAGCAGCGCCCAGCCGCAATAAATGCTGGCCAGGCCTCCTGCGAGGATTGCTCGTTTTTTAAACTTCTGGGAGAGTTCGGAGTGTGTGCTCATCGCGTAAAAAGTCAGGCTGGTGATCGCCGTTCCCAAAACAGACCACCATCGCAAAGACTGCGCTTCAAATCGCAGCACACTATGTAATAGTGCCAGCATGGCATAGACGGCGAGTAGCGTCACCGCTGGGGGGAGCCAGCTTCGGGTTTGTTTTCGGAACGCTTCGAAGTTGGGGATCGCGAGTTGGGAAAATTTCTGGCTGATCAGACTTCGCAGGCTCCACAGGATACTGAGCAGAAATGCATAACCGGACAGCGCCAGCCCCGAGTGCTGCGCGAGTCGTCGCAATTCCGTTTCAGTGCTGAGAAAAGTGACGATCAGACAGATGCCCATCGTAAACAGTGCCGGCAGGCAGTATCGACTTTTCCGATCCCAGATCAACCCCGTCAGCAGGATGGTGACTGCAAGTAAAGCAGTCCAGCCGGCAGGGTCGCGAATTATGGGGACGTCTGTTGAAACCAGCAGGGTGCGCGAGACTGTAATCAGCAGGGTATAAAATAAAATGAGGCTGCTCAGGATCTGGGCTAGAATCTGCTGGAACGCCGGTGCTTCCGTTTTCGGGATGTCATTAGGAAGCGATGTTTGTCGGTAAAGGTCAACGATTAACCAGCATCCCGATACGCCGGCAGCCGTCGTGATAGACCACTTTAAGAGGTCCATCCAGTCTTGTGACGTGATATGAACTCCCGCATCCATCCAGTGCGCCGTGAATACAAAAACGGTTCCCAGCAATGCAGTGAGTAGCGAGGCATATGCGATGATTTGTTTTCTGAGGCAAATTCCCAGCGTGAAGTAGAGTAGTGTTCCTGCTGTCGCAATCATCAGAGCGGGGTAGGGCCGAAACGCGTCTGACCAGGCACCTCGAAGGGTAAACGCAAAGAGAGTCAGGCAGATAAACTGAGTCCAGTATAAGTGGCGGAACACAGTCGTCTGTTGTTCCAGGTCGGTTTCTGGCTGGCGGTGTTCCAGAAAAAAACGTGTTGTGTGGAACACGCCGACCAGAACTAAGCCGATTTCCATGATCAGGTTGATCTGCCAGCCAGTCAGCTTTGAATATTGCCAGAGCAAAACCGTGGTGAAACCGATCAAAGCCAGGCTGAGACAGGTGAGTCCGTTTGTTTTGAGACTACTAAAATACCGCTGAGCAAAAATATGAATGCAAGTGGCTGACATGAAGAACGATGCCAACGCAACAAACGGGATTTGCGGATAACGCATGGCCCAGTTGTGTTCGGGACTGTTCAGGTTCATGATAAACGGAAAGAAGTAGGGGGCCGCTACGAGACACAGCAGCGTCACGAGATGGATGCGAAGCAAAGGCCATGCAACGGGAGACAGGATTTGGTGTTCCTGAAAATTACGATTGATTTTCGATTCGATCGCCAGCCAGAACAGTCCATAGAGAGCCAATGCGAGACCAGTGTAAATGGAAATCTGGAGTAAATCATCGATTCGGAACTCGGCCGGGGGTTCTGAAAATGTCAGGATGGTTCCCATGATGACTGTTGCCGCCAGGAGGTGAGAGCCAATCAGCATCCAACCGGCCGCGCGAAAGTGAATCGCATACAACACAGACGCGACGACTAGCATCAAAATGGGAACACAAAAAGTCAGCAGGGGCATCGCCAGGCTGGAAGTTGCTCCCTCTTCGAGGGGGACTGAGATTTCCAACCAGGAACCGAAGACCTGATAGAGGGTGAGCACGAGGAGTGGCAGGCTGGCTCCCAGTAGACTCAGATTCCGCCATGTCAGTTTGTCTTCGAATAACTGAGGCAAATAACGCAGGCGGATTTGCCGTGAACGGAAATATTCCATCAGCGATTCTGATTTTAGAATCAGTAGTGTCATGACTAATGCATAAATTCCCAGGCCCCAGCGCAAGGCATCGGCCGTGTGGTGTTGTTCAATAAAATAACCCGCAATCAAAAACGGAATCAGATAGGTCACAAACAGCAAACCTTGCGTCGTCTGCTTCTGAAATTTACTGTTGAGATAAGGGATGCAGGCAGCGGTCAATAAACCGAGACAGAGCCAGCTCCAGATCCCAAATGCGTCTTTTGAATGTGCGAGTGAGAAACCAATCTCCGTTTGGGAAATCTGCAGAATCTGAAATTTGTATCCAGCGATAAAAATAAGCAGTCCCAGGACCAGGCCCACTTGCGTGCCAGCGCTGAATTCACGAGGCTTCGTGAGTGAGAGGACCGTGATGACAGTCAGATACAGAAACAATATCAGCATCAAAGGGCTTACATTTTGATGGACTTTTTGAATATTGAATGCCAGGTCAAAGTCAGCAGCGATCGCGGGAATGATTGATAAAAAGAGAACGAGGCCCGTCGCAACAACCGAACCAGCTAAGAGCACCGGTTGAAGATTCCAGCGGGAGGTCCGAGACAAAGCGCCAAGCATATTCCGGGAGTATTTTTTGGAGTGGATCGCCGATCCCAATAAAACCCAGATTGCGATGGCCATAATGTGAAACAGCCAATAGCGCGGTGTTGCACGCCCCGATTCGACCCACAGGCCATAGTGTTCTCCTATGGCGGTCGCGGCATACAGTGTGCCGACGGTTCCCGTACATTGTGCAAAGAGAAACCAGATGTCGGAACGTTGAATCAGAGCGATTGTGATCCAGATCAGCATAATCCAGAACGCATAGAAGGCGTGCATTTCTGCCGACATGGTTTGCAGGAGCACGTACGGGACCAGCAGTGATGAGGTCACAATGGAACCGAATACGATCGGCGTGGTAAATGGATTCCCTTTCAATGGACGTAGTGACCAGGGCTGGGTCAGCTGAGTGCTGGAGCGAGACCAGAACTCTAAACCGAGCAGGAAGAGCAGTCCGGATGTGGCATGAATCAGGCAGCCCCAGACAAACGGGGCATCCGGCAAGAGTTTTATTTCGGCAAGCCAGTTTTGGACCGGGGTATTAATACAGAGTGCGTGCTGCAACGCCAGAAACCACAGCGCTGAAGCAAGTACCGAAAGAACCTGCTTTCGGGCTTGCCAGTTTGCAAACAGGAAGATGAAGGCATTGATCAGCAACGCCAGTGAGCACCAGACGTCATCGGTGCGAGTGATATAGCCGGCATACACGGCGATCAGGCTTGAGCCGATCGAAAAACAGCCTGCCGTATAAAGATAATACCGGGCAGCCTCCGCTTTCCTGGCTAGTTTCAACCAGATCGCTCCAAGAGAGGTTAGAATTGCAAACGAAATCAACACAATCGCACTACGCCCGAGCAGCAGGGCTTCGATCAGCATCCGCTGTGAAGTTCCCTGCAGGGCAATCGTATCCGTGAGAATGTGGAAGCCCAGTAAGCCGGCGATCGCAGTCGAAATCAGAGCCGGTATATGGCAGAGTGCGAAGCGGCCTTGAATAGCCAGCAACGTCAGGCTAATGCCATTTACGACGCCGAGCAAAATCATGATATCAACGCGAGGCCAGGCGATGGCAAAATTCATCAGCATCATCAAGGCAGAGAAGACGACGATGGAAGAACCAGCCAGCGACCAGTGCGGTGCGTCGTCGTTCACTTTTCGGTGGTGTAACACCAGCCCCATGCCCATCAGCAGGATTTCCATGACGCTGACCAGCGATGTCAGGCAGGCAAAGGTTTCCAGGCGACTGGTTGAGTTCCAGACTAAGAGCCAGCAGGGTGCCAGAACAGCGAAGAGGGAAAGCCCGCCGAGTGTGACCAATTCGCGGGCCAGCGAATCGGAGATCTCTTTCCAGTCAAAAGTGCGTCTAAGAATACTTGCCATAGCGATAACAAAACAGCCGACTGGTAACGCTGCGAGCAGATTCGTTCGCAGCAATGTGGGGTCGGAGACCGACATGCGTGAAATGATTACTTGACCTGCAGACGAGCCAAGCACAGCCAGTAAGAGTTGCCAGCGTCCAAAGCTGACCAGAATCCGGCTGGAAGATAAGACCATCCATCCAAACGCGGCAAAACCAATACTGATGGCGAGAATAAATAACGGATCGGTAACCGGGCGATGATCGGAAAGTCGGATGGCTGCCAGGAAATTGAGCGGAACCAGCAGCACGGTAATTAACAGGAGCCCGCGGCTCGTTGATTCCAGTTTCCAGCGTTTGAAAGTATAGAGGCCCGCGCCATGAATGGCCGCGGTTGCTAACAGGAACAGCAGAGCCGGCAGGTAAGGGATCTGATTTTTTAGTGTTGACCACAGGCTGACTACCAGGCCGATCGCACTGCCGACAATTAGCAGCCCGCTGGTCAGTTCTCCCCAGCGAATATTTTTCTCTTCCATGAACGCATTCAGAAAGGAACCGAACGCTCGTTTTTCGACGGGCGCTGTTTGGGGAAGGGAGTGTTTTGCTGTTACGATCGTTGCAGGTATAACAGGGGGTTTTGTAATGGCTGGTTCATCGAGAAACGCATCCTCATCCAGAAAGTCAGCAACTTCTGAAGCGGCGCTCTCTTCCAGATGCGCGGAGTATGAAGGAGTTGGTTTCGGGTGGGGCGTCGCGGGTTGCGTCTGGGGTTTTGGCTGAGCTGATTGTGGGGTGGCTTTAGCGGATGGTGAATCCAAATCCTCTGCCGTGTATTTTAAGAGTTTCTGAAACTCCTTTTCGGGGATTTTCCCTTCGTAGTATAAACGTCTGAGATAACGCTGTGTGATCAGTCGGTCCTGATCCGGTTCGATTTCTGATGAAACGGGTGTCTTTTTGGGAAAGGAGCCACCACGGGAGAAAAATCGATAGATCAGGGTGCCGAGTACCCACAAGCCATGGCAGATTGAAGCGAGTATCGTCAATGCGATAAAAAAAATGAGGATCGCCATGTCCATGCTGCAGGTCCTGTAGAAATTGATCAAGAATGCATCAAAGCTGAAAACTCTTTAAAAGGCGTAGTCTTTACCAATATATCACTCACAAACCAGACTTTTCATGAAAAATAGAAATGGAGATGGTGTAAATCCAAAACTGGTAAGGTATTAGTACAAATATAGTCTAATACATGGAAATCCGAGTGCCATCAGACAGGATTCGCGTAGGTTGTGGTGTGTGGTGTGTTTTTCCCCACTGACGTTTCAAAGCAGGCTTCAAGTGGAACACGGAGTAGAATGTGTCGTACCAGCGCTGTTTTGCCGGACTATGTTCCAGCTGTGGGAGAGGCCAGGTTGATAGGATTAATTTCCAGAGCAGAGTTCTTTGCGAGTAGCGATAGTGAATCGGGTCGAACCCGTACCAGTCTTGGGAGGCTTCGACGATACAGATTTGATTGGAAACTGCGAATTCCAGCAGTTGTTGATTCAGGCGTTGAACCTTCTGGATCAGATCAGTCAGAGATGCAGGATTTGTTGGGAAAAACAGTCGGCGTGTTAGTTCAAAACGGAGATTCGAGAGTCGCGAAAGGCTCTCTTCCGGAAGCAGGGTAATGGTGATCCGGGCATCGATTTGCTGGAGCTGTCTGACACAGTCCTTGACCCAGCCAAAGATGGTATCGGTTGATTGACCATAAATCAGATCATTACCGATATCTGTTAAGAGCGCCAAAGGCTGATGACTTTCAGAAGTTCGTTCTGGCAGCGCGTCCCAGAGTTCACTCTTAGTAATTCCCGGAAGTGCTCGATGAAGCAGGCGACTCCATGCGCCATAAGACCGTCCGTGTCCCATAGCGGTGAATATATCCGTCGGTGAATCTATTGAAGTTTGTAGCAGCCGTAGGATGAGGGGAAAATCACGCGTCAGGTTGCTGGCGCCCAGCAGGATCACCGGGCGCTGCGAACGCGGATTTTCAATGACCTCTAAATCATTCATAAACTGAGTTTAGCATGTTGTAGTGTAGTGCAGAATGTCAGTTGATAGATTTGACGGCATTAAAAAAGCGGCACTGTATAAACAGTACCGCTTTTATGGTTGAGTCTTTAAAGACAAAGAATGTATGAAATCTATTCTTTGTCTGCTTCGGCTTCTTCCTCTTCGCCTGCACCGGAAGCGAAGCTAGAACAGACAGATCGAGCCACTGCGGAAACCTGATTTTCTTTTGGCGTTTTCATTTCCGTGTCGGTGTATTCTGCTTTTTCCAGAATGACATCGACGGCTTTACGTTCACGCAGCTGTGCTTCCAGATTCTCGATCATGCCGGATTTGACCATACGGGCACGAACGCGGCGTGGGCTTTCGCCTTGCTGCATTGCCATATAGTAAATTTCCATATCGATTTCTGAAGGCTGAACTTCCAGGTTTTCTGAAGCGGCGATTTTATCCAGCACAAAATGCTCTTTAAGTGCCTTGCGTGTTGAAGAAATCGCCTGCTGACGCAGTTCGTTCTCACGTGCCTGGATATCCTGACGGGAAAATCCAGCTTGTTGCATTTCCAGAATTTCGCGACGTAACGCATTTTCAACCTGCTTGGTCACTAAGGACTCAGGCAGATCCCAGTCGGCAGATTCGGTGATTTTTTCCAGAACCTGTGATCGGGTCGTCTGACGTTGTTCGTAGGTCACCTGGCGTTCGAGAATGTTTTTGACTTCTTCTCGCAGCTCTTCTTCAGTGTCAGCACCGACTTTTTCAAGAAGTTCTTCGTTGATCTCAGGGACCTGGATGAACTTCACGCTCTTGACGGTGAATGTGGCTTTGACTTTTTCGCCCCGCATTTCGATCTGCTCTGCCTCTTCCGAGACTTCGAGTTCGGTCTCGCGGGTATCGTCCGTCTTGACTCCGGCCATCAGCTCACCGAAATCTTTGATTTCCGCATCCTGTAGGCGTAAAATGGGTCGTAGTGGGATAACCAGTTCGTTCACTTCGCTGAGTGGTTTGCCATCGTGTTCGAATTTGATGGAGACTTCAAGGTAGTCTTCCGTTTCGGCTGGCCCTTCGCGTTCTTCCATTTCACCATATTGGTTCAGGAAGCGATTCAGATATTCGTCAATGTCTTTGTCTGCAATCTCGCGAACAGGACGTTCTAATTTCAGGCCTTTGTATTCTGGCAATTTGAAATCAGGACGAACTTCGACTTCGAATTCGAACTGGAATTCACCTTCTTCGGGGATTTCCAGGCTTTCGACATCAATCGTTGGTTCATTGATTGGGTCGAGATCATTGTCTTCTGCAATCAGCTCCAGGCTTTCCATCAAAACCCGTTGCTTGACCTGATCAGTCAGTTCCTGGCGAAAACGTTTTTCGACTAGTTTCTTAGGTACATGACCAACGCGAAAACCAGGAACCGTTGCCTGGCCTCCTAATTCTGAAACGGATTCAGAATAGAAATGATCAATGTCCGTGCGAGGAACAGTAACAGTGACATGTTTCTTGCAGGGACCAACCTCATCAATTTTGGCGGTCACGGACATCTTGTACTCGCTGTCCGCAGAGACAGTTTCTTCAGCGGTGGCATCAGTTGTGGCGAGTTCGTCAGACACGGTCCAATCCTTTTCTTTACTTATGTGTAGAAAACAGCTGTGGGGGCATTCCCAAATTTCTGCACTCAATCTGAGGGTCGCAGTATTATACTGCGACGCTGCTTTTTCGTGATACTACTTAATGTAGTAAAAGCCCCACATTATCTATTTATGATGGGGGCTGGAGTAGATCCCTGCAGATTCTATGTGCGAAAAAAAGAGCGGGCGAAGGGATTCGAACCCTCGACATCCACGTTGGCAACGTGGTGCTCTACCACTGAGCTACGCCCGCAAGTCAACACATACCTATTCATTGGTGAATTGAATACCATAGGTAACGATATGTGGTTCCTGTGCTTGAGATTATGTCTTGTTATTCGCAGAGGTCAAGAGAACGAGGCGAAGTAAATCGTGGATATCAGTGACTTTTTTGAATTATTAGCTTGAATCAGAGATCGTTCCGTCTGTTTTTATCTGACTCTATCAATCGATCGGATTATTCAGGCAGATTCTTACCACGAGTAGGCCTCTTCATTTCGTGTTGTGTTTTCTCACCATGTTGCGGCGAAGCATCTTCGCGTTAACTCTATACATGAAAGCATTTTATGGAAA
>TARA_R110002095_G_scaffold37463_6_pt1 | contig 48588 bp, 52 predicted proteins | sample TARA_R110002095 | Tara Oceans TARA_R110002095 (sample SAMEA4397255) | marine metagenome | biome: Polar Biome; feature: [SRF] surface water layer (ENVO:00010504); material: water (ENVO:00002006), including particulate matter (ENVO:01000060) such as... | depth 5 m | reverse complement strand
GCCGAGATCGCGGAAGCCTTTGTCGGTGAACGCGTGCAGCAACGCCTGATACAGCGCCGTCACGCCGGGGTCGGCGAACTTTGACGCCATGCAGCCGAACACCGGCATGTCTTCGGGGCTGGTGCCGAAAGCCTCGCGGTTGCGCTGCACCTGCTTGCGCACATCGCGCACCGCATCGAGCGCACCTTTGCGGTCCATTTTGTTGATCGCGACACAGTCGGCGTAGTCCAACATATCGATTTTTTCGAGCTGACTTTGCGCGCCGAATTCCGGCGTCATCACATACAGCGACACATCGGTCACATCGACGATGGCGCCGTCGCCCTGCCCGATGCCCGGTGTCTCGACGATCACCATATCAAAGCCGGCGGCTTTGGTCGCAGCGACGATGTCGGCGAGGTAATCCGGCACTTCAGATTTTGCGCCCCGCGTTGCGATGGAGCGGAAGTAGACGTTGCAGTTGCCGCCGCCGTCGATGGCGTTCATGCGGATGCGGTCGCCCAGCAACGCGCCCTTGGTTTTGCGGCGCGTCGGGTCGATGGCGATGACGGCGATCTTCGGCTCGTTCGAATACAGGCGGAAGCGGCGGATCAACTCGTCGGTCAGCGATGACTTGCCGGCGCCGCCGGTGCCAGTGATGCCGAGCACGGGCGTTTTGTCGGCCTTCGCGGCGGCATCACGGATCGATTTCAAGTCGGCGTCAGGCAACTTACCCAACTCAATCGCCGAAATGATCCGCGCTAAGTCTTTGTGGTCGCCCTCGGTCAGTTTGCCGAGGCCTTTTGGCATATCCGCGGTCGGATCGAAGTCGGTGACTTCCATCATCATTGCGATCATGCCCGGCAGGCCCATGGATTGGCCGTCTTCGGGCGAGAAAATCCGCGTCACGCCATAGGCATGCAGGTCTTTGATTTCCGGCGCGACGATCACGCCGCCACCGCCGCCGAAAATTTTAATGTCGGGCCGCCCGGCCTCTTTCAGCAGGTCGACCATGTATTTGAAGTATTCCACATGTCCGCCCTGGTAGGACGAAATCGCAATGCCTTGGACGTCTTCTTGGATCGCCGCGTTGACGACATCGGCGACGGCGCGGTTATGGCCCAGGTGAATGACCTCGGCGCCCGCACCCTGCAAAATCCGGCGCATGATGTTGATCGACGCATCGTGCCCGTCGAACAGGCTGGCCGCGGTCACAAAGCGGATCGGATTTTTGGGTGTGTATGCTTTGGCGGCAGCCGTTTTTTGCGATTGGTTATCGGCAGCCCGTTTTCCGTCGTCTGGCATGGTGTCCTCCCGAGAACTCTCGCTATTAAGTATAGCATTCGCCGCGCGATGACGGCGGCGGCGCAATCTTGGTCAATTATACTTTACGTTAACGTAAACGTCAATTTGACTCATTGTTGATATGGTTTTTTGATCCCACGCGCTGTCGCCTCTATGCGCAAGCATTCGCATTTGACAAACCCCGCGCCGTTTAAGACCTTCGCGGTCCCGATTTTGACAAACTGGAGATGACCCGTGGACGAAAGCAAAATGCACCCGGAAACCCTGGCGCTGCATGCCGGATACCGCAAAGACGAGACCAATGCCGTGGCGGTGCCGATCCATCAAACCACGTCCTATCAGTTTGACAGTACAGAACACGCGGAAAATCTGTTCGCGCTGAAGGAATTCGGCAACATTTATTCTCGCATTATGAACCCGACCTGCGACGTGCTGGAAAAGCGCATTGCGGCGATGGAGGGCGGCGTTGCTGCGCTGGCCGTGGCGTCGGGACAGGCGGCGTCGACGTACGCGATCCTCAACCTATGCCGTGCCGGCGATAACTTTGTCTGCTCGACCGATATTTACGGCGGCACCTGGAACTTATTCGCCAACACCTTGAAAAACCTTGGCATCGAATGCCGCTTCGTGGATCCGACCGACCCCGAAGGGTTCCGCGCGGTGACCGACGACAAAACCCGCTGCTATTACGCGGAAACCCTGCCGAACCCAAAGCTCAACGTGTTTCCGATCAAGGAAGTCGCGGATATTGGCCGTGAACTCGGCGTGCCACTGATCATGGACAACACGGCATGCCCCCTACTCTGCCGTCCGTTCGACCATGGCGCGGCCATTGTTGTGTATTCGGCGACCAAGTATTTGGGCGGACACGGCACGTCGATCGGCGGGATTATGGTCGATGGCGGCAACTTCGATTGGGAAGCCGGCGGCGACCGCTTCCCGACCCTCAATGACCCCGACCCCAGCTATCATGGCGCCGTCTGGACCGAGGCCGTTAAACCGCTTGGCCCGATTGCCTATATCATTCGCGCCCGGGTTATTCTGTTGCGCGATTTGGGCTCGTCGATGAGCCCGATGAACGCGTTTCAGTTTATCCAAGGGGTCGAAACCGTCTCGCTGCGGATGGCCAAACATGGTGAAAACGCCAGCAAAGTGGCGGCGTACCTGAATGGCCATGACAAGGTGAAAAGCGTGATCCATCCGTCGCTACAGACAGGTGAAGCTGCGCGTCGCCGCGATGCCTACATGACCGGCATGCCGCTGTGCTTTGGCGGATTGTGCGGGTTTGAGCTGAAAGACGGCAAGGATGCGGGCCGAAAATTCATCGACAGTTTGGCGCTGCTATACCATGTCGCCAACATCGGCGATGCGCGGTCCCTGGCGATCCACCCGGCATCGACAACGCATTCTCAGTTGTCGGTTGAAGACCAAGCCGCCTCGGGCGTGACGCCGGGCTACGTGCGGCTGTCGATCGGGCTTGAGCATATCGACGATATCTTGGCCGATATCGGTCAGGCGCTGGATAAAGTCTAAGCAGCTTTCGATCTGCCCGACCGGCTCTCCTTCCCTCGCCCGTCGCGTCATCCTGAACGTGATTCAGGATCAATGGCGCGGCGGCTTGGCTGGTTTGGGCGTGCGCACGGCGATGGATCCTGAATCACGTTCAGGATGACGCAGGGGTTTGCGTTTTATCACCTTATCCTGAGGAGCTGCGGCGCGACGTCTCGAAGGATAACACGAATGCCTAAGCGTCGAAGTTGAGCCCCTTAGAGCGACAACGCTCAATTTATCGCTCCTCCGCCGAAGCTATCGCGAGTTTGACGGATTCCTTGTATTGGTCAGTCGGATCATACCACAGACAAGAATTCTGGCCGATATACCCCTCATCATTGCGAACGATGACCGTCATAACGCCGACACGCGCATTTTCTTTGGTCTTGTATGGTGGATTGATCAAGGTGACGCAGTATTTCCATGCGATGTATGTCCGGATGTTGAGACTGCCAATATAGAATTTTGTCGAACTGACCTCAGACATAATCATTTGGGTCTGTTCGTTGACTTCGCCAATTTGGCTGGACCAGTTCATCCGAAATAACGAATCCGGTTTGAGTACCTCCATGACGTGCTTTCGCAGATCAGTCGGCTTTGGACCTCCGTCATCGCCCGGTTCTGGTGGATGCACGGTGCCGCACCCTGAGATCAAAAAGATGGTTATCAACGCAGTAAGAGTGCGTACGGAGGCCAGTTTCGTCCAAAACTTTTTCACTTCGAATATTCCCTACAAGTCGTGCGCTCTTAACTATTAGAACATTGATGACCCTCGATTTTCGCCCGGCGATGACTTATTCGGTCCGAAGTTGCGGTGGCCGAAACGTTGGGATCACTGAAACGTTCTTCATTTGAGCCATGAGTTCTCTCAGTTCGTCCTCACGGCTGACCCATCTCGGTTTGAAAACTCCGATTTCATATTCTCCTAAATACACCGCTTCACCTGGCTTCACCTCAAAACGGTACACCTCCGAGCCACCGATGCGCGCATCATCCGTGAAGCCAAGAAAAACGCCCTTGTCGGGGGTTTTAATAAAGGAATCGCGTATCCGCCCGTAAATTGGCCCGTCTGAATAAAAAGTCTGGCTATTGGTAAACGCGTAATGTCCTGGCGCGATAGGTTTAGCCGAGAGGCCGTCATGAATTGACGTGTGAAAGACGGTGAATTGGTCGGCCCCTGGGATCAGCCGCTGTTTCTCTTTGTCGTAGGCGCGAAATGTCATGATTATGCCGGCGATGCTTGAGTTCCCCGACGTATCAATACCACCAATGACCAACGATTGCGCGCTCTTACCATCAAAGCTCATGGATGTGTCGGGGGCGATGTTGCATCCACCCAAAGCGAAAATCACCAAAACCAAGAACATCTTTTTGGGTATCGCGTTCGCGCACCCACGGCGTGGCATTGGGTAAAATATACTGGAAACAAGAGCTCTCATATTTCTCGATCCTCAACCATCATGGCGATCCTATTTTTTAATTCCTCGCCAAAGTAGAATCAAGAGCACGAATTTTTGCTCCAATCAACCCGCGTTGGTGATGGTCCCGGATGGCTGGCTTTCCCAACCTCGCTGACGGTCCGGGAACCCCCGCTTCCGGGATGACGGGGGTATTCCGCTTTTAAGCGTTGTAATCCAGGCCCCAGTGGCTGAAGCGTTCCGGGTCTTCGCCCCAGGAATCGCGGACTTTGACGAATAAGAACAGGTGCACCTTGGTGTCGAGGATTTGTTGAAGCTCTTTCCGCGACTGGGCGCCGATCTCTTTGATCATTGAGCCGCCTTTGCCAAGCACGATGGATTTTTGGCTGTCGCGTTCGACGAAGATCACCTGTTCGATTTTGATCGAGCCGTCGTCGAAATTTTCCCAAGTCTCAGTCTCGACCGTGGTGGCGTAGGGCAATTCCTGGCGCAGGTGGAAATACAGTTTCTCGCGGGTGATTTCAGCGGCCAGCAGGCGCGCCGGCATGTCGGTGATCTGATCTTCGGGGAACAGCCATGGGCCGATCTGCATGCGCTCGCCGAGGTACGCCAACACGTCGGCGAGGCCATCGCCGTTCAGCGCCGAAATCATGAAGGTGTCTTCGAACAAGCCGGTTTCCGCGAGCTTGGCGGCAATTTCAAGCAAGCGGCCTTTGTCGACCTTGTCGACTTTATTCAACAGCAACACCGGCGCCGGTGATTTCGGGCGTTCGGCCTTGCGCTTTTCCAAGCCTTTGAGGATGCGTTTGGTGTCGTCGCAGATGCCTTTCACGGTGTCGACCATCAGCATGATGATGTCGGCGTCTTGTGCGCTGCCCCAGGCACTGGCAACCATGGCGCGGTCGAGACGGCGGCGCGGCTCGAAAATGCCGGGCGTGTCCATGAAAACGATCTGCGCATTGCCTTCGATGGCGATGCCGAGCACGCGGGTTCGCGTCGTCTGCACCTTCGGCGACACGATGGAAACTTTGGTGCCGACGGCTTTATTGACGAACGTGGATTTACCCGCGTTCGGCGCGCCGACCACGGCGACAAAGCCGGCGCGGGTTTGGACGTCGTCACTCATGTGCTGCTCATGGCTACTTGGCCTCATCAATGGTTGCCAGCATGATTTCTGCGGCGGCTTGTTCGGCAGCGCGCTTGTTGCTGCCCTCGCCGGTTGCTGGTGAAAGGGTTGAAAGTGTGACTTCAACTGAAAAGATCGGCTGATGATCGGGGCCGTGGCGGCCCAGAATTTTATATTGCGGCAGGCCAAGCCCCCTGCCCTGCGCCCATTCCTGCAGCGTCGTCTTCGGGTCCTTCGGTGGGCGCAGGTTTTCGCGCATAATCGGCGTCCAATGCGTATGGATCATGGTGCGTGCGGATTCGAGCCCGCCGTCATGATAGATCGCTGCGATCACCGCTTCCATGGCATCCGCGACGACGCCGGGATTTTCGCGCCCGCCCATCAGGTGTTCGCCGTTGGACAGCGTCAGGCAGTCTGCGAGCCCGATATCGTTGGCGACTTTGGCAAGGGCGTCGCGCTGCGCAAGCGCTGTGAAGCGATAGCCGATCTCGCCCTCGTCTTCGTCGGGAAATGTGTTCAAAAGCAATTCAGCGACCACCAAGCCTAAGACGCGGTCACCGAGAAATTCCATCCGCTCGTTTGATTTTAAGCGCTTGTGGGCGGCACTGGAGTGCACCAACGCATGGCGCAACAAATCGGCATCTTTAAAGGTGTAGCCGAGCTCGGCCTGCAAGCGGGCCAGATCATCGCTCATTGCAGGAAGGTAAAGCTGCGCGATGGGCGCATCTTGTCGAGCCAGGTCCAGAGCTTCCAGGCTTGCCCGTCGATGGAGAAGAAGATGAACTGCGCCTTGCCGACCAAGTTCTCGCGCGGCACGAAGCCGACGCCGCCAAAGCGGGAATCGTTGGAATCGTCGCGGTTGTCACCCATCATGAAATAGTGATCGGCGGGCACGGCATAGACGCGGGTGTCGTCACTATTTGGCTCGGAGTCGCTTTTTTCGACGATCAGGTGCTCGCGGCCGTTCGGCAAAATCTCAATGTATTGATTGAGGCGGCGGAAATCACCTGGGGAGGCTTCGTGAATGAAGTCGTCGACTTTGCGCCGCTCTACGGCTTGACCGTTGATATGCACGATCCCGCCTTTGACCTGAATGCGGTCACCCGGCAGGCCGATCACGCGCTTGATGAAGTTGGTGGAGTTGTCTTGCGGATATTTGAATACCGCAATGTCGCCCCGCTCAGGCTCATCGAAAAAGACACGGTCCGACGGCAGTAACGGCAGGCCGAACGGTAGCGAATAGCGGCTGTAGCCGTAGGTCATTTTAGACACGAACAGATAATCACCGACCAACAACGTCGGCACCATGGACCCGGACGGGATTGAGAACGGCTCAAACGCAGCGACGCGGACCGTCAGCGCGATCAAAAGCGCGTACAAGACAGTCTTGAAGGTATCTTTCATCGCTGTTCCCTGGTGTTCCAATATTAAAAATGACCGTTTTCCGGTTGCGAGCGGATAGAGCCAGCCAAGCCCCCGGCTGTCAAGGTGTTGGGCGTTTTTGATGTGATCTTAAGGTGTCGCTCTTTGCGCCGCCCCTTGCCCTCTGCCCATCCCCTTGCGTCATCCTGAATCAAGTTCAGGATGACGCAAGGGGATGGGGGATGAAATTAGCTCAGGTCTCCCCTGCCAGCCAGTCTTCAATCGCCGGCGCGATGCCTTCCCAAGGCTGAAATCCCATGGTGAGCATCACGGGCGTTTCGCCTTCGGTGATGCCGACCAGGGTCGGGAAACCGGTAATGTGCGAGCGTTGCGCGTATTGAAATTCGCCCAGCGTCGCTTGCTTGGCTTCGTCAGAGCCGTGCGCGATCTCAAAGTCACCGCCCGGCAGGCCGATTTCGGTGGCGAGTTCAGTGAGCACGCCTGGATCGGTGACATCCAGGTTTTCCGCATAAAATGCCCGGTGCAGGCGGTTTAGCATCGGATGCGCGGCGGTAGGGTCGATATAGCGGGCCGCAACTATGGCGCGGCAGGCGGGCTCGGTGTCGTAGACAAAGCCGTCCCGTTCAAACATCGCATAGTCGAACGGCTGGCCCGATGCTTCGGCGACATGGTCCCAGTGGTCGCGTACAGAGGCTTTGTCTTGCTCGGACATTGGATGATCGGTGAACGGGCGCAGGCCGCCGACGAATATCTGCAACTCGGCGTCATCGCCCATATGATCGACGATTTCGTCCATCACCGGTTGGAATCCCCAGCACCACGAACACATGGGGTCTGCAAAGTATAAAAGTTTTTTCATCATCAAGCGTCTCTTCTGCCCTATATATGGAGCTTGCCCTAAGGGTTTAGCATCGCGAAAATGACCACAAATATCAAAAACCTTACTGGACATCCATTAATGACGTTTCCGACCCCCAGTTTCCCTTCGACACGCATGCGGCGGGTCCGCCGCGCTCCTTGGCTGCGCGCGCTCACGGCTGAAAACATTTTGACGACGGCGGATTTAATTTGGCCGGTGTTCGTGGTCGAAGGTTCCGGCGTGCGCGAGCAGATCACGTCCATGCCGGGGGTTGAGCGGTTGTCGATTGATCTGCTCGTAAAAGCGGTTGCCGACGCGTCTGCACTCGGGATTCCGGCGATTGCGCTGTTTCCGTTCATCGAGCCTGGGCGCAAAACGCCGGACGCGGCGGAAGCGTGGAATCCGGATAATTTGGTGTGCCGGGCGGTGCAGGCGATCAAAGCATCGTCGCCGGAAATCGGCGTGATGTGTGACGTTGCGCTGGATCCGTTCAATTCCGACGGCCATGACGGGTTGGTCAAAGACGGCATCATTTTGAATGATGAAACCATTGAATGCTTGGTCCATCAAAGCATCTGCCAGGCTGCCGCCGGCTGCGACATTATCGCACCGTCGGATATGATGGACGGGCGCGTCGCGGCGATTCGTAAAGGTCTCGACGAAAGTGGTCACACGGATGTTGCAATCATGTCCTATGCGGCGAAGTACGCGTCGGGCTTCTATGGTCCGTTCCGCGATGCCGTGGGCTCTGGCGGGGCGCTGCAGGGTAACAAAAAAACCTATCAGATGAATCCGGGCAATTCTGATGAAGCGATGCGCGAGGTGTCGCTGGATATTTCCGAAGGCGCAGACATGGTGATGGTGAAGCCCGGCCTGCCGTATTTGGACGTGGTGCGCCGCGTGAAGGATACCTTCGCCATGCCGACCTTTGCCTACAACGTGTCGGGTGAATACGCCATGCTGCGCGGCGCCGGCGATGCGGGGTGGCTGGATTACAACACCGTGATGATGGAAATGCTGGTCAGCTTCAAGCGCGCCGGTTGCGACGGCATTTTGACCTATCACGCGGTGGACGCGGCAAAGCTGCTGAACGACTAGGCTGCGGCTTTTTTAAGGTCCCTGACGCGGAGAGATCCGGGATATTGGAGCGGCACCCTAAGAAAACGGCGGCTCAGATCGGGTCATTGCCGATGTCGAGCAGACGGTCAATTTCCAGGACCACCATCAGTGAGCCTTCCAGGCGGTAGACACCGGTTGCGAAATCGCGCCACTTCGGGTCGAGGGTACCTGGGGTTTTTTCGTAGTTGTCGTTCGACAAGCTGACCACGTCACCGATGCTGTCGGCCAGTAAAGTATAAAGGTCCATGCCCATTTCGACAGTGACACCCATTTGATTGGGGGCGTTTTCGTCCGCAGGCTCAAGCCCGAGGCGCGCGCGCACGTCGATCACGGTGACGATTCGTCCGCGTAGATTAATCGAACCCCGCACTTCGGCGGGTGCCAGTGGGATTGAGGCGATCTTATGGGTTTGCAGAATATCTTGAACCCGTAATACCGGCACCCCGAACATCTGTCCGGCGACGGTAAACGTGACGAACTGCTCAAGGTTTTCGACGCCCTGGGCGACAACGTCGGTTCCTGGTCTTTCTGCAACGGCGGTAGACATGGATTTGAGCTCCGGTTCGGGATCAAGGGTTCATTAATTGAACCGACTATAGGGCCGAACACAGGCCACGTTAAGGAGAAAAGGGTTCAGGATTGAGCCGATTTATGCAGCCAGTTGACCACGGTTTGCACCTGATCATCGGCCATCAGCGCCGGAGCGTGGCCGCAGCCGTCGATGGTGACGATCTCGGCGCCAGGACCGCGTTTTGCCATCTCCGCCGCGGTCTCGGTGCTGAGTAAATCAGACTCGGCGCCGCGCAGCACCAACACCGGGCATGTGATCGCGTCCCAAATCGGCCATAGGTCGATATCTTCAATCGGGCCCGCGCTGAACACCTGGGCGATGGTGGGATCGTAATGTAGGCGTAGGCCCCCTTCCCCGTTTCGCTCGGACGAGGTCTCGGCGAGGTGGCGCCATTGTTCGTCGGTCAGGTCGCCGAAGGGGGCGTGCACGTCGCGTAGATACGATTCCAGCGCCTCAATGTCCTGAAACGACGGCGCGCCGCCTAAATAGCGGGAAATGCGCAGCAGCGCTTCTTTCGGGATCATCGGGCCGATGTCGTTGATCACCAAGCGCCGGATCGGCGTGTTCGGCATCGCGGCCAACATCATGCCGATGATGCCGCCCATCGATGTGCCGACCCAGTCCACACGCTCGGCACCGATGTGCGCAAGCACGGCGGCGATGTCGTTTAGATACGTTGGATAGATATAGTCGTTCGGATGGGTCAGCCAATCGCTGGCGCCACGCCCTGGGATGTCCGGGCAGACAACGCGCATGTATTTGGATAGCGCATCGGCCAAGACATCGAAATCCCGGCCGGTACGGGTCAGGCCATGTACGCAGACGGTGGCCTTTCTGGATGGCGCCGAGTCACCCCAATCGGTGAACGCGATGCGATGAAAGCCGTGAAGGCCGAGCGAGAGACAACTACCGGCGCGGTGTGGTTTCGGGATCACGTTAAATCACATCCTGGTCACGGAGCGTTTGAATTTCTTCGGCGCTCATTCCCAACAGGTCGCTGAGCACACCGTCTGTGTGCTCACCCAGCGTCGGCGGCGCCAAGCGGGCTTCGGTCGGTGTGCCGGACATTTTGATCGGTGAATTGATGAGCGGCACTTTGGCGCCGGTGGTCGGCTGCTCCATCTCAATCTTCATGTCGCGGGCGATCACGTGTTCGTTCGAGAATACCTGATCCATTTTATAGATCGGCCCGCAGCTGACCGAGTTGGCTTCCAGTTCTTTGAGCCAAAAATCCATGGTCTTGGCGGCAATGATTTCGCGCAACATAGGGATCAACTCTTCGCGGTTTGAAAGACGCGCTCTGTTCGTTTTGAATTTCTCGTCCGCCGACAAGTCTTCGCGGCCTGCAACTTTGCACAGACGCTCGAACTGCCCGTCGTTGCCGACCGCTAGGATGATCGCGCCGTCCGATGTTTCGAACGCCTGGTAGGGTACGATGTTCGGGTGCGCGTTGCCGAGGCGCTTCGGGTTGTTGCCGGTGGCCAGATAATTCATGCCCATGATCGTCGAGAAGCCGACCATCACGTCCAGCATACCGATGTCGATGTGCTGGCCTTCGCCGGTCACTTCGCGGTGTCGCAATGCTGCGTTGATCGAGACGGCGGCGTACATGCCGGCCATCAGGTCACCGACCGGGACCGCCGTTTTCATGGGCTCGCCATCGGGCTCACCGGTCAGGCTCATCAGCCCGCTCATGCCTTGGATCAAAACGTCATAGCCGGGTCGCTTCGCATACGGCCCGGTCTGCCCAAACCCGGTGATCGAGCAGTAAATCAGCCCTGGAAATTCATCTTTCAGGTCGTCATAGGAAAGTCCGTATTTCTTCAACCCGCCGGTCTTGAAGTTTTCCACCAGCACCTGCGACTGGCCGATCAGCTTTTTCGCCAGCGCCTGACCTTCGGGCTTGGCGATGTCGAGCGTGATCGAACGTTTGTTGCGGTTGGCGGCACAGAAGTAGGCGCTTTCGGACGTGTCTTCGCCGTCTTCACCTTTGATATACGGTGGCGCGAAATAACGCGTGTCGTCACCGGCGCCCGCGCGCTCGATCTTGATCACATCCGCCCCAAGGTCGCCCAATATTTGCGTGCAGCTTGGCCCCGCCAAAATACGGGTGAGGTCAAATACGCGAATACCTTCTAGCGGACCGGGCATGGATCGTTTCTCCGTGGATTGCTTCGTTATGGGTGGGTCAGTCTTAGCTGCCACATCGCGTTCGATCAAGGAAGACGCATTGTTTCATGTCGATCAAACAATTTGCGACTTCCCGGAAAGCTGTGAAGCTTATCCGGAACCATAGAGCGAGGTCACACGGTAATGGGGAGGTCCCGGATACCGCTGCGCGGTTCCGGGATGACGGCATAAAACACAATCGTCATCCCGGGCGAGCAGCGCGAGACCCGGGACCTCCCCGTCTGCCGATGGGGGTGGTGTTTGCCTTGCACCCGATCCCTCGAATGGGCTTTATAGCGCCATGCGCCGTGCCCTCAATAAAGCCAGCTTGATTATCATCGCCGTCGTCGCCCTAGGACTTGTTGGAGTGTGGGGGTGGTTGGTGCAGTCCCTGCCCCGCACCGATGGCGAGGTGCAGATGACAGGCATCGATGCGCCCTTGAACATCAAACGTACCGAGCACGGGCTGGTCACAGTGCAGGCCGACAATTGGCGAGACGCCTGGTTCGGGATCGGCTTTGCGCACGCGCAAGATCGCCTGTGGCAGGTGGAAAGTTTGCGCCGGTTTGCGCTCGGCACGCTATCTGAAGTGATTGGTGAGGCCACCCTGGATCTTGATATTGCGCAACGACGTTTAAATTTGGACGCGTTGGCGCGGGCTCAATTTGAGGTGCTGGATGCCGGCACACAAACGGCGTTAAGGGCCTATGCCGATGGCATCAATGCGTTCGTCAACAATCACGATACCCCGCTGCCGCCGGAGTTCCTCGTGCTGCAATTTCGCCCGGCGCCCTGGGCGCCGCATCATGGCCTGCTGTGGGGTCGCCTGATGGCGTACCAACTGAGCGGTCGTTGGCGGGACGACCTAGCGCGGGAATCTTATTTGGACTCAATCGATATAGAAAAGCTCCGCGTCCTCTGGCCGGCGTTGGCGAAGGAAGCGGCTGCACGGTCTGATGTTGCGCCCAACGCCACCCGCTTCAGCGCGTTACCGCCCCGCACCTTGCCGCACCCCAAGGGGGCGTCCAATGCGTGGGCGTTGGCGCCCGGCAAAAGTACATCTGGTGGCGCGTTGCTGGCTGGCGATCCGCATCTGGGACTGAGCCTGCCCGGCACATGGTACATGGCGCGGCTTGAGGTCGGTACGGAGTGGGTCGAAGGCGCGACCGCACCGGGCGTGCCTTTCGTGGTGTTAGGCCGTACGCAATCGCTGGCTTGGAGCATGACCTCGAACGAGGCCGACCTGCAGGACGTGGTGCGCATCAAGGCTGCTAACGTGGACCGCCGCATCCCGCAAACAGTCCGTGTCAAAGACGGCACGCCCCAAGACATCACGTTGATGTTTTCAAAAGCTGCCCCTGTGATCGCTGGTACGGTATTGGACGGCATCGGTGACGACGGCATCGCGTTGTTGGCGACCGCGCTCAGTGTCGATGATACTTCGCCGGACGCGCTGGCCCGGTTGAACCGTGCCCGGACCATCGCTGGCGGCATCGATGCCCTCGCCCGGTTTCGGGCACCTTTCATGAATGTATTTTTAGCCGACACCCAAGGCGGCATCGCAGCGGTGCATGCAGGCGATGTGCCGAGACGCGACGGTTACAGCGGACGATTGCCGTTGCAGCCGGGTGATGTGCGCTGGCTGGCCGTCAATGCAGCGAACCGTTTGTCTGCGATCCGTAATCCGTCCGGCGGCGTGCTGAGCAATGCGAACGAGCGGACGTTGGGCCTGGATGATTTGAGGTTTCCGCTCGACGGTGATTGGCCGGCGCCGGTGCGCGCAGATCGCCTCAATCAACTATTGGGTGCCGCCGAGACATTCAGCATGGACGATCTTCAAACCATGCAGGGCGACGTTGTCGATATCACGGCCACCGCGTGGACACCGACCTTACAAGGCCTGTCGCTAAGCGGGGCCGCGTTCAAAGCGCGTGAAAAACTGTTGGCGTGGGATGGCAGCATGAACCGGGATGCCGCAGCACCGCTGATCTATGCGACGTTTTTGGCGGCGCTGAAGCGCGCGATTTTTGCCGATGAATTGAAGGGGGCGTTCGGCGTGCTCAAGCTGCCGGGGCCGGACGAACTCCGCAAAATGCTGGCCGACGAAAACATCTGGTGCGATCAGGCAAAGACCCAGCTGCGCCGGGAAAGCTGCCGACCGCTGGCACAATCCGCGTTCTCGGATGCGGTGATGATCTTGGTCGAAAGCCATGGCGGCGATGTTGACGATTGGCGTTGGGGTGACGCACACGTGGCGTATTTCGATCATAAACTTTTGGGGCGTTTGCCGTTTGTTGGCGGCTTGTTTGATCTGCGGATCGAGACCCCCGGCGGCGACCGTACGCTTAACCGGGGCGCCAGCCCGCGGAACGCCGGATTCAACGGCGCATTCCCCCATGTCCATGGCGCGGGCTTTCGGGCCGTGCATGATATGGCGGGCGCGCCGTCGCGTTACATCGCCGTACCCGGACAATCGGGCAATCCCTTTTCCGATCATTATTCGGATTTGATGGAATTGTGGCGGGATCAAACCTATGTCGGCTTTGATGCGCCGGTCGTCTCGACGTTGCGGATTTTGCCGCAAAATAAATGACAGCCGGGCGCTTCAGGTGTAAGACCCGCGCACCATGACTGACGTAAAACCGATTTCGATGGATGATATTTCTGCGGCCCGCGATGTACTCAGCGGTCACGTGTTGCGCACGCCTTCTATCGCGGTACCGGCGATATCGAAACTCACCGGTGTGGATGTCTTTTTAAAGTTGGAAAACCAGCAGGTCACGGGGTCCTTCAAAACCCGCGGATCGCTGGTGCGGATGAACGCGCTGTCAGATGCCGAACGGCGCGCCGGCGTGGTCGCGGCATCTGCAGGCAATCACGCACAAGGCGTCGGCTACCATGCGGAACGACTCGGGATTCCGGCCACCATTTACATGCCTGCGAACACGCCTTTTACAAAGGTCGCGCGCACCGAAGCGCTTGGCGCCGAGGTGATCTTGAGTGGCGAGAGCGTTGCCGAAAGTCGCGCGCTTGCCGCCGAAACCGCCGCCAATGATGGCCGCGTATTTATTCATCCTTATGACGATCCCTACGTGATCGCCGGCCAAGCGACGGCGACGGTCGAGTTTATCGAAGATGTTGCGGACCTGGATGTCATCATCGTGCCGATCGGCGGCGGCGGTTTGGCAGCGGGCTGCTGTTTGGCAGCGCACGCGATGAAGCCGGGCCTTGAGGTTATCGGCGTGCAGGCGGATGCCTATCCGTCCATGCGCCAAGCCTTCAATGGTCAACCGCCGCACGGGCGCGGCGCGACCATCGCCGACGGCATTGCCGTGAAAGAGCCCGGCGAGATCACCACACCGATTTTGAAAGCGCACATGGACATCGTCGAGGTCGTCACCGAGTCCGAGATTGAACGCGCCGTACAGGTCTTCGTCGACTCACAACGCTTGATTGTCGAAGGCTCCGGCGCCGTGCCGCTGGCGTTGTTGATGCGCGATGCATCCAGGTTTCAGGGCCGCCGTGTTGGCCTAATGGTGTCCGGCGGCAATATTGATTCCAGACTTTTGGCGTCGGTGATGATGCGAGGTCTGGTGCGCGACGGCAGGCTCGCCAAGTTGCGGGTCGCCGTCATCGATGTGCCGGGCGCGCTCGGTATCGTGACTGGGATCATCGGGCTGAAGGGCGGCAACATCGTCGACGTCATGCACCAGCGCCTGTTCTGCGATGTGCCGGTCAAACAAGCCGACGTCGACATTGCTGTCGAGACGATTGATTCTGATCACGTTCGCGAAATCATGGCCGCCCTCGAAGCCGAAGGTTTTGCTGCCCGTCTGCTGTCGGAAACGTCGCTGACGTAGGTCCGAACGCCCACCGTTCCCCTTGCGTCATCCTGAACTTGATTCAGGATTCATTGCTGTGCGAACACCCAACGAGCCGAGGCAGCCGTACCATAAGATCCTGAATCAAGTTCAGGATGACGCAGGGGTGGGCACTTCAGCGCCCCTTGAACGTCGGCGGTCGTTTTTCCAGGAATGCGGTGAAGCCCTCACGGTAGTCTTCAGAATCACAGGGTGCATAGCTCTCGCGGAGCTCGGCGTCCGAGACCGGTGTGGGGTCCGCGACCAAGCGGTTGACGAAGCGTTTCGTCATACGCGCTGCTAAAGGTGCCCCCTCGGCAATGCGATCCGCAGTCTCTCCTGCTTCAACGCCTAAGTTCGCATCGGCTACGACTCGGTTGACGAGGCCTCGCACGAGCGCTTCGTCGGCGTCCATGATGCGGCCTTCGAGCAGCAGTTCGAGGACCAGTGCCTTACCGACCAATTCGACGACCGGCTTCATTTCCGAGGGCGCGAAAGCGTGACCGATGCGTTTGATCGGCACGCCGAAGCGGGCACTTTCGGCGGCGATGCGGATATCGCAACACGCCGCGATTTCGAGCCCACCGCCGGTGCAGGCCCCTTGGATCATGGCGATGGTCGGGTGCTTGCAATTCAGCAGCACCTCAAGCGCTTTGTCGGTGACGAGGCCATATTCGTAGGCCTGCTCGGCATTGGCGCGCACGGTGGGGAATTCCGAGATATCGGCACCCGCCGCAAACGCCTTGTCGCCGGCACCCTTGATAACGATGCAGCGCACCGCGTCATCGTCATTCAAAAGTTCGATGGTTTCGATCAGGGCGCGCCATGCGTCCAATGTCAGCGCGTTGCGTTTTTTCGGATTGTTGAGGGTGACGATGGCGATCATGCCGTCGCGCTCAAGCAAAACCGGTTGTGTATCCAAGGGCTCCATTGTGTCCATCATACGTTCAACCCCCGTGTTGGCGCGCCGTCGATCCAGGTGCGTACGTTTTCTGCGGCTTCGGTATAAACAATTTCATAAAGCTCTTTGACCACATAGCCGGTGTGTCCGGTCAGCACCGCGTTTTCTAAGCTGCGCAGTGGGTGATCCGTCGGCAGCGGCTCGACATCGTAAACGTCGATGCCGGCACCGCCGATGTCGCCGTTTTGCAAGGCCTGGACCATCGCGGCTTCGTCGACAATCGGGCCCCGGGATGTGTTCACCAAATAGCTGGCCGGCTTCATCATCTGGAATTCGTCCGCGCCCACCAAACCGGTCGAGCGTTCGCTCAAAATCAGATGGATCGAGATGATGTCGGATTGTTTGAACAACGTTTCCTTGTCGACGCGCGTCACGCCGATTTCGGCGCAGCGTTCATCGGTGAGGTTTTCCGACCACGCGATGACGTTCATTTCCATGGCTAAGCCGAACTTGGCGACCCTGGCGCCCAACTTGCCGAGTCCGAGAATCCCGAGCGTCCGACCGTTCAGGCTTTCAGACACATAGCCCTGCCAGCCGCCGTCCCGCATGACTTGGCTTTCTTTAGAAATCTTTTTGACCAGATCCATGATCAGCCCGACCGCATGCTCGGCAGCTGGATACGGCAGCATTTGTGTGCCCGACACCACGATGCCTTTGGTCTTGGCGTGATCCATATCGATGGCCAGGTTGCGCATGCCGGTGGTGACGATCAGCTTCAGATTCGGCAGCTTGTCGATCTGCGAGGCCGGAAAGCGCGTGCGTTCGCGCATGCAGACGAGAATATCATATGGCGCCAGCGCGGCAGCGATAACGTCCTCGTCCCAGCCTAAATGTTTATCGAAAACCGTGATCTCGACATCGTCGCTCAAGTTTGACCAGTCGGCCGCACTGAGCGCTGCATTTTGATAATCGTCGAGAATGGCAAGCTTATATGCCTTGGACATTCCGTCTCCCCACTTTTTTCAGTTTGATCTGTGCGTTTCTTTGATTCTTAATTCTTGGTCGGCAGCCCGTGTTTGCAATCCATCGTGCCGCCGGACTATAGAAACATTATGCGAGATCCTTTGGCATTCAAGATAGAAAACGACATCGCCATCGTCCGGCTTTGTAACCCGCCGGTCAACGCGCTCGGCGCCCCGGTGCGCAAAGCCTTGGTCGAGGCCGCAAAATCCATTTCGGGCGCCGACGTCAAAGCTGTTGTGCTGTTGGGGGATGGTCGGTGTTTTTCTGCGGGCGCCGATATCTCGGAATTCGGCACGGAGCCGCCTCCAGGCACGCCGACCTTGCCCAAAACCATTGCCGCCCTCGAAGAGCTCAAAGTTCCAGTGGTTGCGGCTTTGCACAGCTTCGCGTTCGGCGGGGCCTTGGAATTGGCGATGGGCGCGCATTATCGGATCGCGGCAGCCGGCACCAAGCTTGGCCTGCCCGAGGTCGATATCGGGATCATCCCGGGCGCCGGCGGCACGCAGCGCCTACCTCGTTTGATCGGGATGAAGGCCGCTGCCGACATGATCGTCAACGGCACCCGGATTGATACCGCCCGTGCGCACGACCTTGGATTGATCGACGAAGTATCCGAAACGGATAATTTTGCAGAAGCCAGCGTCGCCTTCGCCGTGCGCTTGGTGGCCGAAGGTGCCGGGCCGCGCCCGACCTCGGCCCGCAATGATCGTATCGAAGATGCCAAAGATGCCGCTGCGATTTTAGACGAGGTCAGGACCGGCATTACCAAAAAAGCAAAAGGACGCGTCGCACCTCTGCGCGCCCTGGATGCCTTGGCTGCCGCTGCCGGGGGTGATTTTGCCGCCGGCATGGCCACCGAGCGCGCGATCTTTTTGGAACTCCGCGACGGCACCGAAGCCCGCGCTATGCGGCATTTGTTCAAGGCCGAGCGCGCGGCACAAAAAATCTACGACGCGCCTACCGATCCGCCCGCAGAAATCCACAAAGCCGGCGTCGTCGGCTTCGGCACCATGGGCCAAGGCATCGCGCTGGTGTTGGCGCGCGCCGGCATTCAGGTGACGGCGGTCGAAATTGGTCCGGCGCGGCTCGATGCCGGCTTGGCGAGCTTGAAAAAAGGCCTGCAAGACCGCGTCGACCGTGGACGTATGAGCGCGCCGCAAATGCAGGCCGAGCTTGATTTGATCGCCGGTACAACGGCGATGTCGGACCTCGCGGACGTGGATTTGGTCATCGAAGCGGCTCTCGAAAATATGGACGTGAAGACCGAGATTTTCCGCAGCCTGGACGGCATCTGCCAGCCGGGCGCGATCTTGGCGACCAACACGTCGAGCCTGGATTTGGACACCATCGCTGCCGCCACGACCCGGCCTGACAAAGTCGCTGGCGCGCACTTTTTTGCCCCGGCTCAGGTGATGAAACTGCTCGAAATCGTGCGCGGCTCGGCGACCTCCGGTGCGACCGCCGCCGCGCTGATGACGCTCGCCAAACGCATCGGTAAGGTCGGCGTCGCCGTCGGCAACGCGTTCGGTTTCGTCGGCAACCGGATGTATCACCGCTATACCTGGCAGGCGTATTTCTTGCTGCAAGAAGGTGCACTGCCCAGCGATGTCGACGCGGCGATGCAGGATTTCGGCTTTCCGCTCGGCTGTCTCGCGGTCGGCGATATTTCCGGGTTGGACGTCGCCTGGCAGGTGCGCAAGGCGCAGCGTGCGGCGGGCGATCTTGACCCCGATGCCCTCTACCCCGTGGTCGCGGATCGGATTTGCGAAAAAGGTTGGTTCGGGCGCAAGACCGGGCGCGGCTGGTATGATTACGCCGACGGCAAACCGGCGCCGGATGCCGAAGTGACGGCGCTGATCGAAGCGGTCTCGGTGGAACTCGGGATTGAACGTCGCGCGATCAGCGCCGATGAAATCCGCGAACGTTGCCTGTTTGCCTTGATCAACGAAGGTGCGCGGCTTTTGGGCACGGGTGTCGCGGTGCGCCCCGGCGACATCGACGTGGTCTGGCGCTACGGCTACGGCTTCCCGGTGTGGCGCGGTGGCCCGATGTTCATGGCCGACGAGATCGGCTTGGCCGATGTTTTGGCCACGCTTGAACGCCTCGAAACCGCCCACGGTCCGGCATTTTCACCGGCGCCTCTGATTATTGAGCGTGCCGCCGCTGGGAAGACCACGTTGGCGGACTGAGGCGGCGTGCATCTTCCCCCACCGCGTCATCCTGAACTTGATTCAGGATCCATAGTCACCTCGGTACTGACGCATGAGAGCGCGCACAATGGTAGATCCTGAATCAAGTTCAGGATGACGCCGTGTGTGGTGTGTGGTGTGTGGGATGACGCCGGGGGTATATCGGCTTTTGCCACGCCTCGGCGGAGCGGTTATAAATTATCCAACCAATTTCAAGGGAGGACATCATGAATACGTGGCTCGAAGGGTCAACGCGGAACGAAGTGCCGGCGGGAAAACGATTGCGCGCGATGTTGGAGCGCGATGAAATTCTGCGCGTCCCAGGCACCCACAACCCCCTTGCGGCACGTCTTGCGATGCGCGAAGGGTTTGAGGCGTTGTACATTTCGGGCGGTGCCGTGACGTCGAGCTTAGGCCTGCCGGACTTGGGCGTGATGATGTTGGATGAGCTTTGCTTCATCACCAAGATGGTGGCCCGCGCCACCGACCTGCCGCTGATCGTCGATGGTGACGTCGGCTATGGCGGCACCTTGAACGCCATGCGCACCGTCCAGGAACTGGAAATGTGCGGCGCGGCGGCGGTGCATATCGAAGATCAACTGTTGCCGAAAAAATGCGGGCACTTGAACGACAAGCGTTTGGTGCCGGCGGAAGAAGCCGCCGCAAAGATCGCGGCGGCGAAAAAGGCGGCCCGCGACATGGTGGTGATTGCACGCACCGATGCGGCGGGCGTCGAAGGCTTAGACGCCGCGATCCGGCGCGCGAATTTGTACAAAGAAGCCGGCGCCGACGTGCTGTTCCCGGACGGCTTAACGTCAGAAGCGGAATTTCGCGCCTTCGCGTCCCAGACCACGGGACCGTGCTTGGCCAACATGACCGAGTTTGGGCGCACGCCGCACTTCACGGCGGATCAGTTCCAGGATTTCGGCTACAAGATCATCATTTGGCCGGCGACGTCGATGCGTGTGGCCGGTTATGCGATGCGCGATCTATACCGCCACATTCGCGAACACGATGGCACCGAAGGCTTCGAAGATCGGATGCTGACCCGTAACGAAAGCTACGAGGCCATCGGCTATCACGATTTCGAAGCGCTGGACGACAGCGTCGCGAAATCCGTGGCGCCGTCCTTCACCGGTGAAGCGAAGCGTATGGCCGGCGAATAAGCGGGCAGAAACGCGTCGTTTATTTACCGCGCAGTTTGCCGGCGAAAAACACGATCAGCCAGACCGGTACGACGATGATGGCGCCGATCAGCACGTATTCAACGCTGCCGGCGACGAAGTCTCCGGCCCAGGCAAACATGCTGCGCAGCGTTTGGCCGAAGTTCAGCAACAGGTCTTTAGGGTCGATCTCGAAAAATTTGAGCAAGAACCCAAGGATTAACGAGGCCAACAAAATCTTGAAAAGCGTTGAAAGCACGTTACTTGGCATAAAAGGTATCTCCTTGGGCGCCTACGAATTGCAACAGACTACACCCCCTATCGGTTCGCATCAATTTACGAGTGCACGCACATGAACATTGAAATCAAGCAGACGCCGAACACCGGCCCGCCGTTCTGGATACGCTGGGTATCGTTCATCGGTTGGCTGGTGCTGCCGATCTTGGCGACCTGGGCGGTGGTCTTGGTGATGGGGTTGATTGTGTTGTGGTGGGGTGTGGTGTGGTTCTGTTTCGCGCTGCTTTATACCATCGCTTATTTCCGTTGGGCGCGGCGGCGTTATCCAAAAACTTAGTCAGGTGCACCCGCTTTGGCACGAAAGCGATCGCCTAAGCGACGCCGTGCGGCAGGCAGTTCCAGTTCGCGTTGATGGAATACGTGGGTTTCCAGAAAATAGCCGGTGAGCTTGAGCCCGGCGTCGATGTCGGGGGCGTCGCCAGAGGAATTAGGAGAGGCGATCAGGAATTTTGGTAACGCCAGCAGCTTTGCCTTGTAGGGCGCAGCCGCCCCGGCGGAAACCGCCCTGCCCGACTTCGGCGAGACGTGCGTCAAATCGTCGGTCGCCCCGGTCGCGGCGCAGTGTGTGAGATCAAGGCCAAAGCCCAGTTCCTGCAGTAAGCCCAATTCCCATTTCACATAAATCGTCGGCCATACCGTGTCGTCGTCCAGGGATTGCAGCAGAATTTCCAGGCCGCGCAAAATTTCCGGGTGCGCTTGGCGTTCCGGCAATGTGGCTTCGATCAGCGCACACGCCGACGTCAATGCCGCCAGCTTGCCGCCGTCATTCAGCGCGCTTGCGGCATACGCATGCACCGGCTCTACGGTGAAGTTGCCGAGATGCTCGGGCAGTCTGGCACGCCACGTCGCCCGGACTTTGTTGCCGGGCTGCAGAATACCGCTCAGCCGCTTACCGCTGCCGCCCCGCACCAAGCCCGCATGGCGCCCGACGCTCGGCGTCATCACGTTGATGATGGCCGAACTTTCGCCATGCTTGCGCACACTCAGAATAATACCGTCGTCTTGCCATTCCATGCGCTGAGTTTAACCAACCCGGCGCGCACAGGCACGTCGCATAAATTTTTGCATTGCTGGCAGGGGCGCGACCGTTAGGCTGGCCGAAGAGAAGGAGTTTCTTGATGAGTGCAGACGACCATAAAGCGTTTCAGCATCCCGCCACCATTACCGCCGCCGCCCTGGGGGCGAGTCGGCCCGAAGGCGGTGGTGTCGTGCCGATCATCAATCCGGCCACGACCTACGAAAAAGGCAACGCGCATATGTATTACCGCAACAGCGGGCCCGGTCTGGCCGACGCGGAAGCGGTGCTGAACACCCTCGAAGGCGGCGCCGGGGCGTTGCTGTTTTCGTCCGGCATGGCGGCGGCGACGCACCTGTTGCTGGCGCTTGGCCCTGGTGCGCACATTTTAGCGCCCGAAGGCATGTACTGGTTTATGCGTGACTGGTTGAAAAAAACTGCGCCGGCGATGGGGTTGGAGGTGTCGTTCTATGCGAACACCGATCTGGACGCGATCCGCACCGGTATTCGGCCTGGCAAAACCAAGGCGGTGTGGGTCGAAACCCCGGCCAATCCGGACTGGGCGGTCACCGACATCGCGGCGGCGGCTGAAATCGCGCACGATGCCGGTGCCAAGTTGTTTGTCGATTCCACTTGTGCCACGCCGATCCTAAGCCGCCCGCTGACGCTGGGCGCCGACGTGGTGATGCATTCAGCGACCAAGTACCTGAACGGCCATTCCGACGTGCTCGCAGGCGCGCTGATCACCCGCGATGCCGACGATTTTTGGGATCAAGTGCACGCCATGCGGACCGGCCTCGGCGCGACGCTCGGCGCATTTGAAGCGTGGTTGCTGTTGCGCGGCCTGCGCACGCTGGATGTGCGCATGCAGCGGCATTCGGAAAATGCGCTGTGGCTGGCCGATCGCTTAAGCGATCACCCGCGCGTCTCGCACGTCATGTATCCGGGCCTACCCGGCGATCCGGGGCACGCCGTGGCCCGCAAACAAATGTGCGGCGGCTTCGGCGGTATGATGTCGATCCGGGTCAAAGGCGGCCCCGACGCGGCGGCGCAGACGGCGAAACGCACAAAGCTGTTTTTCGACGCCACGTCGCTCGGCGGCGTTGAAAGCCTGATCGAACACCGCGGCCCCATCGAAGGCCCGGACAGCCCGACCCCGCAAGATCTGCTGCGGCTTTCAGTCGGTTTGGAGAACGCCCAGGACCTGCTCGACGATCTGGATCAGGCGCTGGGGCAGTGAGGGGATTTCCCAGATCGCCACGCGCCCACCCGGTGGCGTTATCCTGAACTTGATTCAGGATCCACGGTTGCCTTGGCACAGATGTTTGGGTGTGCGCTCAGAGGTAGATCCTGAATCAAGTTCAGGATGACGCAGGGGTATGTTTATAGCATTGGGGGGTCTTGAGGGGCTTAAGCCGGATCGGCGGAAATGATCACCATGGCATGCGCCATCGGGTATTCGTCGGTTTGTGAGACGTCGACTTTGGCGACCATGTCGGCGGGGGTGAGTTTGTTGAGGCGCGCCAGTGCGCCGCCGGTAAGGTCCATGATCGGTTGGCCAGTGGGCAGGTTGCGGACCACCATGTCGCGCCAGAAAACGCCTTGGCGAAAACCGGTGCCGAGCGCCTTTGAGCACGCTTCTTTGGCAGCGAAGCTTTGGGCGAAGCTGGACGCTGGGTTTTGTCGGCGCATGGCCTTTTTGATTTCGTAGTCGTCGAACAAGCGCTTGATAAACCGGTCGTCGAAGCGTGCCAGGGTTTTTTCGATGCGTCGAATGTCGCAAAGATCGGTGCCGATGCCGATGATCATGCGGCGCCTTTATTTTCGCGCGCTTGATTCATCAACACGCGCATCCGCTGCATGGCGCTGTCGAGGCCGCTGAAGATCGCTTCACCGATCAGAAAATGGCCGATGTTGAGTTCGACCACTTGGTCGATGGCGGCAATCGGCATCACGGTGTCGTAGGTGAGTCCGTGGCCCGCATGGCATTCAAGGCCCAACGTCGGGGCGCGTTCGGCGGCGGCGATGATCCGGGTAAGCTCGGTTTCCCGTGCGCTGCCGTCCAATTCACAATAGCGACCGGTATGCAATTCGATGATGTCGGCACCCAGGGCGGCGGCGGTTTCAAGTTGTTTGGGATCGGGCTCGATAAACAACGACACGCGGATGCCGGCGTTTTTGAGCGCGGCGATCACTGGTTTCAGCTGCGCCGAACCCCCGATCACATCGAGGCCGCCTTCGGTGGTCCGTTCTTCGCGCTTTTCCGGTACGATGCAGGCCGCATTCGGCTTATGGCGCAGCGCGATCGCCAGCATTTCGTCGGTCGCCGCCATTTCCAGATTGAGCGGCAACGTCAATTCATCCATCAAGCGCGCGATATCGGTATCGGAAATATGCCGGCGATCTTCGCGGAGGTGTGCGGTAATGCCGTCCGCGCCGGCGGCTTCGGCTTGCTTGGCGGCTTTCACCGGGTCCGGGTGGACGCCGCCGCGCGCATTGCGGATGGTGGCCACGTGGTCGATGTTGACGCCAAGGCGTAACGGACCGAATTGGCTCATGTGGTGCTCTCCTGCTCGGTCCCGATCTGACGAATGATCTGGGCTGCGCGCTGCTCCCGGCGTATGACGGCACCGTTTTTGTAGCGCTGAATCACCGGTTTCAGCAACAAGAAGCATGTCACCCATACAATTGCCGCGCTGGGAATCGACGCTACCAGCATCGGGGTCAGCAGCGGCAAGGCGCCTTCCAACAGATAACTCCAATCACCCATCAGTGTGGCGTGGGTGACCTGTGCGAACAGGGCTGAAAAATCCATCGCTTCGGCGTCGACCCCGGTTTGGCCGAATCCCATGGTGACGCCGGCTTCATAAAGCCAAATCCAGATAAACGGAAATGTCCACGGATTGCCGATCACGGTGCCGATTACGGCGGCGACAACCGAACACCGGGTTATCCAAGCCGCCATTGCGGAGAGCAAAATATGCAGCCCGATCAAGGGCGTGAACGACATCGCCGCGCCCCACGCAACCCCCCCGGCAATCGCATACGCCGAGCCCGGCAAGCGCCCAATCCGATAAAGTAAATAGCGATAGGCCCGCTTCCATCCCATCTGCGGCCAGAGGGAGGTGCGGAGACGTTGTAAGCGGGTCAAAGGGGCGCGACGTTGGAACATGCTTGTACGTAGCGACTGTAACGCCCCTTGGAAAGGGCAGAGATTAAGGTTTTTCTGGGTTTTTCATCGCGGAGGTGTCTTCGAGATATCGGGAAATCACCCTCTTGCCCGCTCGATGGTGTTGACGGCTTCGGAAGCGCGCAATGCGGCGATGATGTCGGACAGGTGTTTGACGTTTTTCACTTCGATATCGATCAGCATGTCGAAAAAGTCGATTTGCCGGTCGAGAATCTTCAGATTGGTGATGTTGCCGCCGTTTTTGGCGATCACCGTCGACAGATCACCAAGCGCGCCGGGTGTGTTGCTGACCGTCAGCGTGACCCGCGCCACATGCGCTTGCTGGGAGTCGGTGTTTTCCCATGCCACATCGAGCCAACGCTCCGGCTCGTCTTGGAATTGCTTGAGTTTTTCGCAGTCGATGGTGTGGATCGTGACGCCGCGACCGGTGGTGACGATGCCGACGATGCGATCACCCGGCAGCGGATGGCAGCAACCGGCGAAATGCATCGCCATCCCCGGGATCAGGCCCTTGATCGACACGCCCTCGCCACGCTTGCTGTTGCCGGCGCGATTGTTGGTGATTGAGACCACCTTGTCGGTGTTGTCGGTATTTTTGAGGCGCGGGTACACCGCCTCGACCACAGCCCTGGCACCGATGTGCCCGGCACCGACTTGCGCGCAAAGATCTTCGATAGTCGGTTGACTAAATAATTTAAGAACGGCATTTAAGGCTTTGTCTGAAAACTTATTTCCAGATTCTGTGAACGCGCGTTGCAGCATCGATCTGCCGAGCGCCATGTACTGGTCGCGTTCCTGCATGCGAATGTAACGACGGATGCGCGCCCGGGCCTTGCCGCTGACCACAAAGCGTTCCCAGGTCGGCGACGGAGTCTGCGCCTTGGACGTCACGATTTGCACCTGATCGCCGTTCCTGAGCGCGGTGCGCAGTGGCATCATGCGGCCGTTGATTTTGGCACCGACGCAGCGGTCGCCAATCTCGGAGTGCACGGCATATGCAAAGTCGACCGGCGTCGCACCCGTCGGCAAGCTGATCAGGTCGCCCCTGGGCGTAAATGCAAAGACCTGGTCTTTGAACATCTCAAGCTTGGTGTGCTCGAGGAATTCTTCGGGGTCGGATGCGTGATCGAGAATTTCTAAAAGTTCGCGCAGCCAGCGATATTGCGGGCCGTCTTTGTGGGCCGCGTCGGGTTGGCCGCCGTCTTTGTAGTTCCAATGCGCGGCGACGCCGTTTTCGGCGACTTCGTGCATCTCGCGGGTACGGATTTGCAGCTCGATCCGTTGGTTTTCCGGGCCGAAGACACCGGTGTGCAGCGACCGATAGCCATTTGGCTTGGGCGTCGAGATATAATCTTTAAAGCGGCCCGGCACGGTCCGATAGGTGCCGTGCACGATGCCCAGCGTCCGATAGCATGAGTCGATATCGTCAACGATGATACGAAACGCCATGATGTCCGATAATTGCTCGAACCCGACATCGTGTTGTTGCATCTTTTGCCAGATCGAATACGGCGACTTTTCGCGGCCCTGAATGTCGGCTTTGATGTCGTTTTCGAGCATCAGATGGTTCAATTCGCTGAGGATTCGGTCGACCAGATTGCCGCCTTGGTTACGCAGGAAGTCTAAGCGGCGAACCACGGAATTGCGGGCGTCGGGATTGAGTTCCGCGAACGCCAGGTCTTCAAGTTCGGATTTGATTTCGTCAATGCCGATGCGTTCTGCTAGCGGCGCATAGATTTCCATGGTTTCGCGCGCAATCCGTGCCCGGCTTTCGGGCTTTTTAATGTATTGCAGGGTGCGCATATTGTGCAGGCGGTCGGCCAGTTTGACCAACAACACGCGGATGTCTTCGGACATCGCGAGCAGAAATTTCCGGAAGTTTTCCGCCTGTTTCGCTTGGTCGGAATCAAAGTTGATCCGGGTCAGTTTGGTGACCCCGTCGACCAAACGCGCGACGTCGTTACCGAACATCTTTTCCAAGTCGGCAAATGTGGCATCGGTATCTTCGATGGTGTCGTGCAAAAGCGCCGTCACGATGGTCGCGGTATCGACCTTGTAGTGGGTCAGGATGCCGGCAACTTCGATAGGATGTGAGAAGTACGGATCGCCGGACGCCCGCTTTTGAGCACCATGCGCACGCATCGCAAACACATAGGCGCGGTTGATCGCATCCTCGTCCGCGTTCGGATCGTAGGCCTTGATCGTCTCCACCAATTCGAACTGGCGCATCATAATAGTGCAAGCCTATCACGCGATTTCGTCGGCACCCAATAAATTGATGCAATGCAACAAAAAACGGGAGCCTTAAGGCTCCCGTTTATGATTGGTCGTATGTGACCAAAATCAATCTTCGACGTCTACCACGTCTTCAAACAGCACTTCACCGGCGCTATCGGACTCGGCGGCGCCGTCTTCAATCGACATGGTTTTGGCGAGTTCTTCAACTTCGTTATCGTTACCACTCATGCCCGGTACCATCCCCGACAGTTCTTGGCGAATCGCCATGTCGTCGACGACATCTTCTTCAGGCTCGTCCTGCTCGACATGGTGCTGCAGGCTTTTGATCAGGTCTTCTTCAAGTTCGCGCAGATTGACGGTTTTGTCGGCGATTTCGCGGAGTGCAACGACAGGGTTTTTGTCGTTGTCGCGGTCAATCGTCAACTCGGCACCTGCCGAAATGTGGCGTGCACGCTGGGCTGCGATGGCAACCAGCTCAAAACGGTTCGGAATCTGTTCGACGCAGTCTTCAACGGTGACGCGGGCCATAAGGCGTTCTCCGGATCGGTAAATGGGATTTGCGCGGTTTATATGGGGTTCAAGCCGATGGTGCAAGGAGTTTGATGTTACTTATCTGCCTTATCCCCCATCCCCTCCCATTGCGTCATCCTGAACTTGATTCAGGATCCACCGTTGTGCAAACACCGAAGCGTACGTGCCGGGGCGACCGTGGGTCCTGAATCAAGTTCAGGATGACGCGGTGTGTGGTTTTCAGGATGACGCTGAGTTCGCTTTCAGGATGACGCGGCGTTTATAGAGCGCAGCTTGACGTGGGGTTAATTTATCCCCCATTCCGTCCCATAAGCCCCTTCTGCATCGAGAATCGGACGGCAGGTCTGGTCTTTGGGGAGAGCTTCGATCAGCGTAGACAGCGCGGCCCCGCTGACCGGATGGCGCCAATCGGGGGCGATGTCGTGCAACGGCATAAGCACAAATGCCCGAACGTGCAGGCGTGGGTGTGGGATTTCGACGGCGCCGGGGTGGTCGGCGGTAATGATCACATCGTCATAGGCCAAAACATCGATATCAATGGTGCGCGGCGCATTTGGGATGCTGCGTTGGCGGCCGAGTTCGGCTTCAACGTGCAGAACTTCGGCGACGAGGGCTTCGGCGTCCAATGTTGTCGCGACCGCAGCGACGCCGTTGATATACCAGGGCTGGTCGCTGGTCGGTACCGGGGCGCTTTCGAACCAGCGCGATCTGGCGACAATCTCCACGCCACGAGCTGCCAATAATGATAATGCAGCCCCGCAGGTACGCCGGGGTGGGCCAAATGTTGCGCACGGCAAATTGCCGCCGATACCGATTAATTTCACGCCGTCTGACCCTTGTCGATTTATGAATCAGGGATTACGTAAAGGATGTGGGTGCCACTCGTCGACCTATTTTGCGGCGATTGCGGCTTTTATTGTATCGCGTTCGGGACCATTAGGTCACCAAAACGCCGTTTTGAAAAAAAATGAGGTTTATTATGCAAATTTACGCGCAAGAGCGCGTCGCGCTCTTTATCGACGGCTCAAATTTATATGCGGCTGCCCGGGCGTTGGGCTTTGATATTGATTACCGGCGGCTACTGGATGTGTTCCAGAAGAACGGTCGGCTGACCCGTGCGTTCTATTACACGGCGCTGATGGAAGATCAGGAATATTCACCGATCCGTCCGCTCGTCGACTGGCTCGATTACAACGGTTACACCATGGTCACCAAGCCGACCAAGGAATTCACCGATGCCGCCGGGCGCCGTAAAATTAAAGGCAATATGGACATCGAGCTCGCCATCGACGTGATGGAGATGGCCGAGCATTTGGACCACATCATCATTTTCTCAGGTGACGGGGATTTTCGTCGCTTGGTCGAAGCGGTGCAGCGCAAAGGCGTGCGTGTCAGCGTGGTCTCCACCATTGAGAGCCAGCCGCCGATGATCGCCGACGAACTCCGGCGCCAAGCGGATACGTTCATCGAATTGGCCGACATTCAAAAAGACATTCAACGCACCGGTGGCCAAAAACGCCCGCCCCGCGATGACGTTGGCCCTATTGAGGATGATCTGCCGCCGTTGGATGATGACGAATACGACGAGTTGGAGGATGCCGATTATGATGTTGCAGATAACGCGCAAGATCAGCCATGATCATCGGTGACGGCGTGCTAAGCAACTGATTATAATGTCATTTAATGTTTAAAAACCCCGACCACGATTGCCCGCTGTGCCCGCGTCTCAAGTCGTTTCGCGATGCCAATGCGGCTGCCTACCCAGACTGGCACAACGGCCCCGTCGACGCGTTCGGGCCGCTGTCGGCGAAGGTGTTGGTGGTCGGTTTGGCACCGGGGCTGCGCGGCGCGAACCGCACCAGCCGACCGTTCACAGGCGACTGGGCCGGTGATTTATTGTATGCGACGTTGCTGAAGTTCGGTTTTGCGTCGGGCACCTATGGTAAGACCAGCGATGACGGTCTTGAATTGATTGATTGCCGGGTGACCAATGCGGTGCGCTGTGTGCCGCCTGAAAACAAGCCGACCGGGCCTGAAACCCGGACTTGCAACCCATTCCTCAAAAATGAAATCGACGCGATGCCCGATTTGCGTGCGATTTTGGCGTTGGGCACGTTGTCACACGGGGCCGTGCTGACGGCGCTTGGCGTGCGGAAGTCGCTGGTCAAGTTCGGCCACCGCGCACGTCATGCCCTGCCCGGCGACGATTTCTTGCCGACATTATTCAACAGCTACCACTGTTCGCGCTACAACACGAACACCGGGCGCCTCACCGAAGCGATGTTCGAAGACGTATTTTCTGATATACGCCATTTTATTGCGGCGCCTTAGCGCGCAACCCATTTGCGTCATCGGCGGAACGCGGTATTATATTGAAAATTCAGTGACATAACACGAGGCGACCCGTGAGCGCAGAAATCATTAATTTGAACCAATATCGCAAGGCGCGGCAGAAGCACGATAAAGTCGACCAAGCTGCCGAAAACCGCCGCAAGCATGGTCGAACCAAAGCCGAGCGCAAGGTCGACGACAAAACCCGCGACGATGCGGAAACGCAGCTTAAAGGCAAACAATTCGTCGATAACGCCGATGATGATACGTCGGGGACACCGGCTTAACGCACATTGCCCTTTTGCTTCTCTGCTCTCCAATACCGCGTCATTCTGAACTTGATTCAGGATGACGCCAGGGGAAGAGGTTGCGCAGGCGATGATCACCTCACTTAGTGACTATGCCCGTCCTCGTCGCTTTCCGGGTCGAGCAAGCGGTGCATGTGGACGATCACGTACTTGGTGTGCGACGAGTCGACGCTGCCTTGCGCCTTGCCGCGCCAAGCCGTCAGCGCGGATTGGTAGTCGGGGAAGATACCGACGATATCGAGACTTTTGGTGTCGATGAAATCAGTGCCGGTCGGGTCTTTGACTTCACCACCGAAGACCAGGTGCAATAACGCTTTATCAGGCATCGTGTTATCTCCGAATGAGGGGTCGGTTTTTTTGACCTTAGCGGAGACGCCACGCCCTCACAAATCCGGTTTTGTCGTTATTGCGGCAGCACCGCTTCGATGGCCTTGATGATTTTGGCAGAGTCCGGTGCGGTCGGCGTCGAAAACCAATCGGTCAACGTGCCGTCGGGCGCAATCAGGTACTTGTGGAAATTCCATTTCGGCGATCCGATCACGCCGACCTGCGATTTCGCCCACTTGTAAAACGGGTGCGCATCGTCGCCCTTCACATGTTCTTTCGACGTCAGCGGGAAATCCACGTTAAACGTGGTCTCGCAAAACTCTTTGATCTCTTCGGCTTTGCCGGGCTCTTGGCTACCGAAGTCGTTGGACGGCACGCCCAACACGACCAAGCCCCGTTCGCGGTAACGCGACCACACGGATTGCAGCGCTTCGTATTGCTTCGTGAAGCCACAGAAAGATGCCGTATTCACCACCAGAACCGCCTTTCCCTGAAAGCTTTTCGCAGGCAGCGGATCGCCTTCAATGGCGGTGAAATCGAAGTCGTGAAATGACATTTGCGAAGCTCCGGCAACTGTGGGGGCGCTTAAGGCGAAGACGATGGCCAGCGCGGCTGAGATAAGTCGTAACATGGGACACCCTGCGTTGTTTAGCTCTATCGTTCTACGGATCAAACGGCGGCGTGGTTTAGTTTTTTTGCTGGAGGCGCACCGATGTCCCGGATCGCTGCGGCATCCTCCCTCCCCTAGCGTCATCCGCCTCCCGCGTCATCCTGAACTTGATTCAGGATCCATAGTTGAGCCCGCTCGGAAGTTGATGTGTTGGCACAGTGGTAGATCCTGAATCAAGTTCAGGGTGACGCACTGGGGTGGCAGGGTGAAAAGCGTCTATCATCTTCACCCTTCAAACCACACCACAGCCTGAGTGGCGGCCCGGAGCGCGTCTTCGACCGTTGTAAACCGGCGCTCGGCATAACCGCCAATGGCGAACCAGCCGGATGTGTCTTCGACGTCGCGGCGGAATTCTTCAAAGCCGATGGAGCCGTCGTCCCTGGAAAATACATCCACGCAAAGGCTACCGTCAGGATTGTTGATGGAGCGGAGCACCGTCATTTGCAGCGTTCCTTTAGCCACCGTTTGCCATTATTTATGATAGCCGCGGTCGAGCCCATGATATCATCGGTGGCAGCATGATCGCCTAATACCGAGCCCTTTTGGCCCGAGAACATGGCATCAAAGCGGCCGTCACCGGATTTTAAGATAGGCATGGCTATCGGCCGAGGTCGCGCTCAAGCCCCAACGCGACTTCCGTATCGGCGAGCTTGCGGCGGTACACTTGGACGTTTTCCAACACGCGCTGCACGTAGTTACGAGTTTCCTTAAACGGGATCAGTTCGATCCAGTCGATGGCATCGACATCGGGCTGACGCGGGTCGCCGTTTTCGCGGATCCACTGCCGCACCCGGTGCGGGCCGGCGTTATAGCTGGCAATAGCGAGCGGCAGATAGCCGTCGTAATCTTTGATTAAATCCGCGATGTACGCTTGGCCGAGCGTCAGGTTGTAGTCCGGATCAGTGATCAGCTTTTGTTTTGAATAGCGGAGCCCGGCTTGTTTCGCGACGACCTTTGCGGTCGCCGGCATCAACTGCATCAGACCGCGCGCACCGGCGTGGCTGATCGCTGCGCTATCGTATTCGCTTTCTTGGCGCACCAATGCCAACACCAATGACGTTTCCGGCTTCGCGGCGTTAATCCTGGACGGCATCCGGGGCGGCACAAGCTCAGGGTAACCACCGGAAACGAAGCGCTTGTGATTTTGGGCAGCTTGTTTGGCGACGCGGATCGCTAGGTCCGGACGCCCGCTGAGCCGTGCTAGGCGCGCCGTCAGGGCCAACCAACTTGGATCGTTGTTGAGCGTCGCGATGTGCGTGATTAGCGAATACAGCCGATCGTTCTCACCGGCACCGGCCAGCATGCGGACTGCGCGCACCAATTCGTTGCTATCGAAGCGCTTGCGCATTTCTGCACCGGCGCCGGTATCTGGCGGCAGTTTTAGCGCCTTGCCGGGCGTCACTATTGCCGCCGCCAGTTGCCCGTAATAGGTCGTCGGATGCTGGGCGGCGGTGGTGTACCAATCTTTAGCGGCTTTTTCGGCTTTCAACGCCTTGGCGGCGCGACCCGCCCAATAGGCGCCGCGTGACAAGCTGACCGGAAAACTGACGCCGTCATACATCCGCTTGAAGTGTGCCAGTGCGACCTTCGGCTCGTTCAAGAAGCGAAGTGCAATCCAACCCGAGAACCACTCGGCCTCAGCATGGTCGGCAGCGTGTTCAGGGGTCAAGCCGTGCTGCGCGGCGATCCGATAGGCTTCGGAAATATGACCTTTTTGCAATAGGTCGCGGGCGATGATCGCGCGTTCATCCCACCAGCGGTACGGATAAGGTACTCCTTCTGGCAGGCCGTGAAACAGATTGAGCGCACTGTCCAAGCCCTTTTTACGGCGCCACCGGAGCCGTTCATAGATCAAGCCCGGGTCGTTTTGCAGGTTTTTCGGCACCTGTGAGACCAAATAATCGACATTGCCGCGCATATGGCGGAGTGAACTGCGGGCCTGGATCAGTTTTGCATATTTCGCATCGACCCGGTAAATCATCCTTTGTGACGGCCAATACTTGCCGTCCCACAACAAGCGATCTGCGCGCAGCCGGTTGTCGGCGAGCGTCAGGTATTTGCGGAACTTTTTGTAAAACGCCCGCTCGTGCCCTTTCGAGAAATCACCGTCGAACCAGGCGCGCCGCACCAAAGCGATGCCTTCTTTGGTACGCCCGGCACGGAGTAAGGCACCGGCAAGCTTCTCGAAGCCAAGCTCGGTGATCGGTTCGCGGGTACCAAACCAATCGATGATGAAGTCCGCGTTTGCGTATGTATCCAGGGCTTCTTCGGCACGCGACATCAGCCGTGTCGAGCGTGGCCAATCCGGATTGCGGCGGATGAATTCGTTGATCGCCTCGAACTCAGTGCCGAATCCACCTTGGAAAAGCACGTACCAAGACACGATCTTGCGTGCCAGCGGGTCGTTAAGTTGTCGGGCATAATGCTCAAGCCGCTTTTTCTTGCCGCGCTCGACTTCTTTAAGTGCATTGGAAAACACCTGCGCTTCGCTTACCGAGAGCGCGTCGGCACGGGCGACATTGCCGGCTGGTGAAAAGAACAGCCCCATACAAAGGCCGACCATCGCCAAGCGACGCAATACATAAACGCGGGGTCTCATGACGGAGTTCAACTCTGCTACCTATATTAAAGGCCAAGCGTGCCGACGCTGACATCATAGCGCCTGCAAGGCATCAGAGACAATATGGCCACATATTTGTCACGAACCCGTTAAGGAAATCGTCGGTCCAAGTTGCCGCTCCTCCTCCCCCGCGTCATCCTGAATCAAGTTCAGGATGACGCCGTGTGGGGGGAGCGAGAGTGAGATAGGGCGAGCAAGGGGATCGACAACACACTGTTTTTGGCTCACTGAAAGCCGATCCCTTGCCCCGCGCGGGTCGCGGCTATATGGTGCCGGGCTTGTTTCAACTCATGTTCCAGGAGGGGACGATGTTTAAGGGTTCTTTTGTCGCGCTGATCACACCTTTCAAAAATGGTGAGGTGGATAAAGCTGCGTTTAAAGACTTCGTCGAATGGCAGATCGGTGAAGGCACCCACGGACTCGTACCGGTTGGGACCACCGGTGAATCGCCGACGCTCAGCCATGACGAGCACGACGAAGTCATTGAATTGTGCATCGACGTCGCGAACGGCCGGGTGCCGGTAGTTGCCGGTACGGGGTCGAACTCGACCGCCGAAGCGATCCGGCTGACCAAGCATGCTAAGCAGGCCGGTGCCGATGCGGCGTTGATCGTCACGCCTTATTACAACAAGCCAACGCAAGAAGGCCTGTACCGCCATTACGCGGCGATCGCCGACGCCGTCGACATTCCGATTGTGATTTACAACATACCAGGTCGCAGCATCGTTGATATGTCGGTCGAGACCATGGCGCGTCTGTCAAAAATTGCCAACATCATCGGCGTCAAAGATGCCTCGGCCGACCCGATGCGCCCAATGAAAACGACGTTGGCGCTCGGCGCCGAATTCTGTCAGCTGTCGGGTGAAGACGGCACCATCGTGCCGTTTTTGGCCGGTGGCGGGCACGGCTGCATTTCGGTGACGGCGAATGTCGCGCCGCGGGCATGTTCGGAACTGCACTTGGCGTGGCAGAATCGCGATCTGGATACGGTGATGGAAATTCAAGCGCGCTTGTTGCCGCTGAACGTCGCCATGTTCTGCGAAGCGAGCCCAGGGCCGGTCAAATACGCCGCCAGCTTGCTCGGCAAGTGCACGCCCGATACGCGGCTGCCACTTTGTGAGATCGCCGAGTTATCGAAGGTGCAGGTCCGTAAAGCGATGCAGTCCGCTGGTCTGTTGAACTGAAGGGTGATGGATCGGTGACGCCATGGCCGGCAAAAATAAAAAGAAAAAAGGCGGCAACGCCGTCGCGCAAAACCGCAAGGCGCGTCGCGACTATCAGATAACCGAAACCATGGAGGCCGGTCTGCAATTGACCGGCACCGAGGTAAAGTCGCTGCGCGCCGGTCGCGCCAGCCTCAACGAGGCGTTCGCCGGTGAAAAACATGGTGAACTCTATTTACTGAACGCGCACATCCCGGTTTATGAGGGCGCGGCGAACATCTTCAACCATGAGCCGAATCGTGATCGCAAGTTGTTGCTGCATCGCAAGCAGATGGCGCATCTGATCGGCGCGCAACGGCAAAAGGGTATGGCCCTGGTACCGTTGAAGATTTATTTCAACAACCGCGGCATCGCCAAGCTGGAACTTGCGCTGGGTGAAGGTAAAAAGAGCTACGACAAACGCGAGACCGTCAAAACCCGTGACTGGGACCGCCAAAAAGCGCGTCTGCTGCGGGATAAGGGCTAGGTTTCGGTTTTCCTTCTTTGCTGCGGCATTTTAGCGATCTGCCTCTCCTTCTTACAGCGTCATCCTGAACTTGATTCAGGATGACGCCGTGGGGTGGGATGACGCAGAGGGAATCACGCCCTTTGGGTGGGATGACGCGAGTTCTGAGCCTACATCTGCCAGATCAGCAGTTGCGTTTGCCGACTGTCATCGATGGGGATGATGGTATCTGGCGCAGCGCCTGGGACGGCGAATGAGTTGGAGATGAAAATCGATCCGGACTTCATTTCGGTCCTGAGTTTATCGTTCAAGCGCGCCATCGGCGCTGGCGACAAGAACGCATAAACGGTGTCGGCTTGGCTGACATCGGTATGCCAGATGCTTTGGAAACGTATCCGCGCATTCCTAGGGCCGAACAGCGTTAGGCGCAGCCATGCTAAGGCGAACGACAGCGGCGCGGTCTCGACGCCGATCACGTCTGCATCGGGTCTAGCATGGGCAACGGCACTGACGACACCACCAAGTCCGCAGCCGAGATCAATGAATACAGGTTTTGTGCCGTTTGCTTTTGGCAGCAACGCCGCCAATTGCTGGCGGGTCCGAGTGTTGGTCAGGTAGAGCGGCACTTTTTCCAACGCGCCATTGCTATAAAACCCGGCCAACAGCAATGCCGCCAGCGGAAACAGCCAGATCGGCGGACGGTAGACCGGTACCAACACCAATGCCGGTGTGGCGATGGCCATCAACACCAACCATGCAGGGCCCAGGTGGGCCGCCCTGCCCGTCACTACGGCACCAAGTGCGGCGGCCAGTGCCAGGGCAATGAGGCTCCAATGGGTACGCGGCAAGGTCTCGGGGGCGATGCCCCAGGCGACGATGGCGCAGCCGGCAAACACGACCGAGATCGCAATGGTTTTGAAAACGGGGTTGTGGGCTTCTCGGCTCACGCCGGCACGTCCGGCCCTGCGGACGGTCCGGCCAGTGCCCGATAGCCGCCGGCGGCATACAACAGCGGCGCCGCATCCGTGCGCCATGCCGCATGCTCGACCTGGCCGATCAGAATTTGATGGTCGCCACCCGGGTACACGGCAAAGCGCGTGCATTCTAGCGTGGCGACCGTGCCGGTCAGGATCGGGATGCCGAGCGCGCCATCGACGTTGTCGATTCGCTCAAACGGGGACACCGGGCCTGGGAACGCAAAGGCATTGGAGGCCTCTTCTTGGCCGGCGGCCAGGATGTTGACGCAAAACCCCGGCCCCTCGGTGTAGGCGTCCAGATTCGCGGTTGCATTGTCGAGGCATGCCAAGATCAGCGGTGGTGTGAGCGAGAGCGATGAAAACGCACTCACCGTGACGCCAACGGGCGCGCCGTCCCGGGTTTTGGCGGTCACAACGGTGATACCGCTTGCGAATCGTGACATTGTTTGGCGAAAGCTTTCAGGGTTTACGGTCATAACGGCTGTTTAGCATGAGACGCGCGGCTGTGAAATGCTACCTTGCGATCTGTAAGCATTATGACAGGTCTGTACTGTCTTATGCCAAATGCTTGAGTTTCAAACAAAATCCCTCTATTGAGTCACCATTAGGGGCTGCGGTAGGGGCTGCGGTGTCACCGCAGGATTTTTCGATTAATCGTCAACGGATTGAGAACCACCCAATATGTTTGTGATCATTGGTTTTGTGGTCGTCTTGGGATCTGTGTTCGGGGGCTATTCGGTCCACGGTGATATGCGGATTCTGTGGCAGCCGATTGAATACGTGATCATCATGGGCGGCGCCTTGGGCGCGTTTTTGGCAGGCAATCCGAAAGCTGTTGTTATCGGGGCGTTCAAAAGCGGCGGCACTCTGGTCAAAGGGCCCAAATACAAAAAAGACGCGTATGTCGAGTTGTTGAGTTGCCTGTACACGATTTTCCGTCTCGCCAAGTCGAAAGGCGACCTTGCGCTGGAACAGCACGTAGAAAAGCCCGCTGAAAGCTCATTGTTCGGCACCTTTCCAAAGTTGCAAAACGATCATCACGCGGTGGACTTTTTGTGCGATTACTTGCGTTTGTTGACGTTGGGTGCATCCAACCCGCATGAGATCGAAGCGATTATGGACGCAGAACTCGAAGTGCATCATCACAACAAGCTGATGGTGTCGGGCGCGATCCGGACCATCGGTGAGGCGATCCCGGCGCTCGGTATTGTTGCCGCCGTGTTGGGTGTGATCGTCACCATGAGCTCGATTACCGAGCCGCCGGAAGTGCTGGGTGGCTTGATTGGTGCGGCGCTGGTCGGCACGTTTTCTGGTATTTTTATTGCGTATGGCTTTGTCGCGCCGGCGGCATCGAATCTAGAATCGATCTATAACGCGGAACATCATTATTTTATGTGCATCAAGGCGGGGCTGATAGGCCACATGCAAGGCTATGCGCCGCAGGTTTCGGTTGAGTTCGCACGTAAAGTGCTTCCGGATGAATATCGCCCGTCGTTTGCTGAGTTGGAAGAAATCACTCAGAACTTACCAGCAGTGAGCTAGCGGAGGCCAGCATGGCCGAAGAAAGCGGCGCTAAAAGCCCGATCATCATCAAGAAGATCAACAAGGCCGCGCACGGCCATCACGGCGGTGCGTGGAAGATTGCCTACGCCGACTTCGTGACCGCGATGATGGCGTTCTTCTTGCTGTTGTGGCTGTTGAACTCGGTGACCCAAGAACAGCTTGAGGGTATTTCCAATTATTTCGCACCGGTGACGGCCTCGCAATCGACCAGCGGTGCCGGCGATATCTTGGGCGGCAAAACCATCTCCGAAGAAGGCGCTGCGCAGAACACCACATCGCGCGACAGCGTCACCGTAGATTTGCCGCCGCCAAAAGCGGGCACCGGTGGCGAGGACAATACGGATACCCAAGCCGGTGCCTCGCCGGACGAGGAAACGGCTGCCGAAGTCCTCAAGAAAAAAGAACAAGAACAATTCGAGGACGCAAAAGCGCAACTCGAAGCGACGCTCGACAGCATTCCGCAGTTGAAGAAATTGAAAGACAGCCTGCTGATCGATAACACGCCCGACGGACTGCGCATCCAACTTGTCGACAAAGACGGGCTGTCGATGTTCCAGAGTGGCGGATCTGAGCTGTTTTTGCACACCAAAAAGCTGATTGAGGTGGCGGCCGAGATCATCAAAGCCCTGCCCCAAAACATCTCCATCTCAGGTCATACCGACGCAACGAAATTTGGCAACGGTGGGGAGTATTCAAACTGGGAATTGTCGGCGGACCGTGCCAACGCAGCCAGACGCTGGCTTGAAGTTATCGGCGTCAAAGAAGACCGCATCGATCGCGTGGTGGGCAGAGCCGCGACGGAGCCGCTGGTGTTGGACAACCCAAACCATCCGTCAAACCGTCGCTTGTCGATCATCTTGCTGCGCGGCACGGGTAAAGATAATCCGGTGACACAAGCTGGCAGCGGAAAGCCGAAAAAGGAAGAGCCTGAGGCATTGCCTGGTTTAAACAAGATCAGAAGCGAGCCTGCCGCGCCGCCTAAACCGGCGAACGAAAACGCGAACCCTGGGCTACCAAGCCTCGGCATCGAAATCGACCCGTCCCTCTCTAATTCTAATTAAGACCGCCGAATTAAAGTATCGTCGTATAGGCGAATCGTTTCTCGGGACCGTTGCATCCGGCACGAAAAATGACGTATCGTTATCGCCGAAGTTTTGGTTGAGAGGCTCCATAACCAATGCGGCATCAAGCACTGCCGGGAACGCATTTTTTCTTTTCGACGGCCCCGCTGCCGTGTCCGTATATCGCCGGGCGGGTTGAGCGTCGTGTTGTGACGGAATTGGTCGGTCGTGACGCGGATGCGTTTCATGATCAACTCTCTCTCGCCGGATTTCGCCGCTCGCACGGCATTTGCTATGTGCCGGCCTGCCCCAGTTGCGATGCTTGTGTGGCAGTCCGCGTCGTCGTCGACGCGTTTGAGGCCAGCGCCTCGCTAAAGCGCATATTAAAGCAAAATAACGATCTTATCGTTGAGATCGTCGAGCCTATCGCGACACACGAACAGTACGCTTTGTTTTATGAGTACCAACGTTCACGCCATCGCGGCGGCGATATGGCAAAGATGGATTTCCTGGATTATCAGGCGCTGATCGAAGATACCCCCGTCAGCACGTTTGCGGCCGAATTCCGCCGCCCTAACGGCACCTTGATCGCGGTCTGTTTGATTGATCGCTTAAGCGATGGCCTGTCGGCGGTCTACAGCTTCTTTGACCCGGAGGAGTCGAAGCGCAGCTTAGGCACACAGATGATCTTGTGGTTGATCGGGGAATCTTTCAGCCAGGAATTGCCTTATGTGTATTTGGGCTTTTGGATCGATGGCTGTTCCAACATGGCCTACAAGGCCCGCTTCAAACCGCTCGAACGCGTCACCCCCCAAGGCTGGGTCCGCATGTTGGATGACTAGCGCGGATTAACGTCCGCGTCGCGATGCGAGAAAAGCCAGCAAGATCACGACGATCAAAGCCAATGTTGTCATCGGCGCGGCGATCGGAAACGTTAGCGCCGCGCTGAGACCGGCGATGATTGCGCTGCCAAACAGCAGCGCAATCGCAATCAACGCTGCGACCGCGAGCGTGCCGCCGATCAGATATCCAAGTAGACGTTCCATCTCCTTGTATCGTCGCTTCCACGCAGGCATCTGTCTAGGCTCCCTCGCCCCCACGGCGTCATCCTGAACTTGATTCAGGATCTACCGCTGTGTGCGCACCCAAGATTCCGTGCGGGTGCGACCGTTGATCCTGAATCAAGTTCAGGATGACGCGGGGGGCCTGACGCGGGGGCGTGTTGACGATCATGTGATGTGCCGGTCTGTTACCTTGACCGGGCGCGGGTGCGGTTTCAGACTGTGTGACAAATCAATATGGGGAGAAGCAACCAATGCCTGTGATCGAAAATATCGAGGCCTGTGTCTTTGATGCCTATGGCACCTTGTTTGATGTTGCCGCCGCAGCGTCGCACTGCCAAGACGAGTTGGGTGAGCAATGGGCGCCCTTAGCACAATTATGGCGTGAAAAACAGTTGCAGTACACCTGGCTGCGCAGCTTGATGGATGAATACGTGCCGTTTTGGCAGATCACCCAAGACGGCCTAGATTATGCCATGAGCACGCTCAACATCCATGACGATGCGCTGCGCCAGCGTTTGTTGGATGTGTATTTTAAATTGGATGCCTACCCCGAAGTGGCGGGCGTCATGCAGACCTTGAAAGCCGGCGGCCAGAAAGTCGCCACGCTCTCGAACGGCTCGACGGACATGCTGGAATCTGCGGTCACCAATGCGAAACTGGATTTAGACGCGGTGATTTCTGTCGACCGTGTCGGGATCTTCAAACCGGACGGGCGAATTTATCAACTCGCCGTTGATGATTTGGGTGTGCCAAAAGAGCGTATCTGCTTTATGTCGTCGAACGCGTGGGATGCATGGGCGGCGGCGAACTTCGGCTTCCAGGTCGTGTGGGTCAATCGCTTCGACCAGCAGCCGGAACGTTTGCCGGGCGCGCCGCGCGAGATCATCAAGGACCTTGCCGGTCTACCTGCGTTGTTGGGGCTCGGCTAACGGGTGGCCGACGACGGATTTATTGTTCGCCGGGTGACTTCGCAAGACGGCTTAAGCCTATATGTGCGTGACTATCCAGGGCCTGCGGGGGGGGCCGGCACGCCATTGTTGTGCCTGGGCGGATTGACGCGAAACTCTAATGACTTCGCCGGCGTGGCGAAATTTCACAGTCGCCAGCGTCGGGTGATTTGCCCGGACACCCGCGGTCGTGGCTTTTCCGAGTATGACTCTAACTGGCGCAATTATGACCCTGCCGTTTACATCGGCGACGTTCGGCACATTCTGTGTGCGCTCGGCATTCATGGTGTTGTCGTGCTCGGCACTTCGATGGGCGGGCTCATGGGGATGGGGATGGCGGCGGCGTTGCCGGGTGCCCTCAAGGGATTGGTGCTGAACGACGTCGGCCCCATCGTGCGGCGCAAAGACCTGGACGTCATCGTTGACTACATGAAATCGCCGCCGACATTGGCGTCATGGGATGATGCGGGCCAACATTTAAAAAAATGGTTCGACGGTGTCTATCCGATTGCCAGTGATGACGGCTGGACGCGCGCTGCCCGGCTTAGCTATGTCGAGCGCGCTGACGGCATCATCACTTTTGATTGGGACCCGGACCTAGTGAAACCGATTTTGGCCGACGATACCGAGACCCATGATTTTTGGCACCTGTTCACGGCCTGCGGGCGCATCCCTGTCTTGACGGTGCGGGGTGCTAAATCGAATATTTTGGACGTGACCCAAATGGATCAAATGACGGTGCTGCATCCGAATATGCGGACCGTAACGGTGGCCGGTGTCGGGCATGCGCCCGGTCTTGCCGAGCCCGAAAGCGTGGAGGCGCTGAATGGATTCCTTAAACAGTTCTGAGCCCCCTGTCTTCGCTGATGTTGAAGACGCTGCGCGGCAACTCAATGGCTGGGCACGGCTGACACCGATTTTGGAAAACCCGGTTTTGAATGAGACCTTGGGGTGTCGCTTGTTGGTGAAGCCCGAATGCTTGCAACGCACAGGCTCGTTCAAGTTTCGCGGTGCTTTCAATAAAATATCGCGGATTCCCGATGCCGATAAGGCGGCAGGTGTGGTCGCGTATTCGTCGGGCAATCATGCGCAAGGCGTCGCCCACGCCGCTGCCCTTATGGGTCTCAAAGCGACGATTATCATGCCCGAAGACGCGCCGAAGGCGAAGATCGACAATACCCGTGCGCTGGGCGGCAACGTCGTGCTGTACGACCGCTATACGCAAAGCCGTGAAGAGATCGGCCTGAAACTACAAGCTGAGACCGGGGCGATGCTGGTGAAACCCTATGACGACCCGTTCGTGATCGCCGGCCAAGGCACGGTCGGCCTTGAGATTGCCGTGCAAACCGCAGCACTTGATGTGACGCCTGATATGGTGATCGTACCGGCTGGTGGTGGTGGCTTAATTTCCGGCACCGCGCTGGCGATTGACGGCACCCTCGGCTGCCCCGTATATGCCGCCGAACCTGACGCGTTCGATGACCATAAACGCTCGCTGGAGTCAGGTGCGCGGCAAACGGTGCCGGATGATGCACGTTCAATTTGCGACTCCCTGCTCGCGCCGACACCGGGTGAAATCACGTTTTCAATTAACGGACGCTTGCTGGCCGGCGGACTTTCCGTCAGCGACGACGAGGCACTGAGCGCCATGAAAACCGCTATGACGTCGCTGAAGATCGTCGTCGAGCCTGGCGGCGCGGTGGCGCTGGCGAGTGTGCTCAGCGGTAAAATCGATGTCGCCGGCAAAACCGTGGTCGTTGTGTGCTCAGGCGGCAACGTCGATGTCGATATGCTGGCCCGGGCGCTGAGCACCGCTTAACGCTCTCCTTCGTGCATCGTCCCTCCTCCTCTTCTGCGTCATCCTGAACTTGATGCAGGATTCACGTCCGTACGATCACGTGGCCATCGGGCGTTTAATTGCCAAGATATCCTGAATCAAGTTCAGGATGACGCTGCAGGCTGGAGTGAAGCAGGACGGGAAGGATGCGCAGTTGCGAAGATCGTTACTTAGCTGCGACCGGAGCAACCGGCTTGTTCACCGGTGCGTTGCTAGTGCTTTGCTGATTATTTGAAGGCGAGCTTGCCTGCGGTGCACTCGTTGGCTTCGCCTTTTCGGCTTTGTGCAGATTGTCCGGCAGTGCCATGCGCTTGCAGTGGCCTTCCAAGAAGGCGCCGGTTTCAATCGATAGGTCTTCGTGCATGATGTCACCGACAACGTGCGCGGTCGCAGCAAGAATGACCACCTTGGCTTTGATCTGGCCATCAATCGAGCCAAGGACTCTTACGGTTTCAGCGACGATTTCACCTTTGATCTTGGCGGATTCACCAACGACCAGGATGCGCGTCCGGATGTCACCGTTGACGGTGCCGTCGACCTGAATCTCACCTTCGCTCAGCATATCACCAACGATCTTTAAGTCGCGGCTGATGATAGACGGCGGCGCTGGCGGAGCCGGCGGCGTGGTGATCGCACTGGTGGCTTTTTTACTGCTCTTGGAAAACATGTCTGCCAGCCTTGATAAAACGCATGGGGTCTTGTGGCTTGCCGTTGAAGACAATTTCGTAATGCAGGTGTGGCCCTGTGCTACGTCCTGAGCTTCCAAGTTTGCCGATTTCTTGACGGAACTCAACCTTATCGCCACGTTTTACCGAAATTCGATTGAGGTGGCCATAGCGCGTGATGATTCCCGACCCATGATCAATCTCGATAAATCGGCCGTAGCGGCCCTTAGTGCCGGCTTGCTTAACAATGCCCGGCGCCGGCGCATAAATAGCTGAGCGCATGGGGCCACCGAAGTCGGTGCCGTAATGTGCGGACCAGCGTTTGTTGACCGGATCGCGTCGTTTGCCGAACGAGCTGGTGACGTAATAGGTGTTCAAAGGCGCTGCCAACGGCAGGCGCGCCATCACGGCTTGCAAGGTTTCCCATTGGCCGAGGCGGGTGTCCAAGCGGGCCAGTTTTTGCATCAGCATACCGCCGGCTTCGTCAGGCTTCACCGGAATAAACGGGCCGCCCTGTGCGTCTTGAGATTCGACTCCGTCGGATGATGCCAGCAACTTGTCGACGCCGATGCCGGTGATCTCGACAACTTTTTCGAGCGAACCGATATACGCCATGGTGCGTTCGGTCATTTTTTCGACGGCGACGTCTTGCGCGGTCTGAAGGCTGTTCAAGCGATCTTCGAGGGCGGCAACCTGTGTTGAGAGATGGCCACCCTTTGAGCGCGCTTCATCACGCTCGCGGATGACTTTCTGCAGGTCTGTTTCCACGCTCATCAAATTGTCGCGGAGCGAGAAGTTTTTGCCCGACAAAGCGCGCATTTCGTCTTCGAGGCTGCTTAATTTGTTGCGGAGAGATTCTCGCGCATCCGCGACGTCTTTGCGGTCACTTTCCGTGTAACGCAGGCGTTTTTCCACCGTGGTCAGGCTGCGCTGCAAGGTCGCGTTTCGCTCAACAAGGCTGAGCATTAAGTTGTGGTTATCTTCAAGATCACGAGTCAGCTCGGTAAAGCGCCGCTGATACGCCGAGACTTCGCTCAACAGGTTATCGTAGGCGCGACGCGCATCGGCGATCTGGGTGTCTTTGGCGCCGACGATTTCGTCATGTTCAATATAACTGAACGTCGAAAAACTAACCCAGCCGGTGCTGATGATCAGACCGCTGACGGTGGCGACTTGGAACCATTGAGGAATGCGGAAAAAACGAATGCGGGCGCGCGTTCTTAGGTGAATCTGCCGTTCAGGAAAGGCCCGGTTGATAAGATTTTTCAACCGCGTTCCATAGGCTACAGGTTCATCCCATTCACGCATGCATAACCCCCATAAGCACAACGGTCCCTTTTGGGCCCCGTGTCGACGATTTTGCGCAGTATGCGCACTCCGTCTAAGCATTTTATGCACATGCGCCCGATACTAGGTGCCGTACTATTTGGACGGCAGCATCTATGACTATGCTACAACGCCGAAGCCCAGTTACTGCCAACAATCAAAACGTATCCATTCGCTGATTTTCATGCAAGTTTTTAATCCGATTATGATTCCATCACTTTTTATGAAAAAGCCTGGATTTCAGCGATTTTTAGAGGTTCGCAGTCGACATTTTGGCGGTCCTCCTCTATTGCTTGCAGCCGATGGCTTGATGAATTCTTGGAAAGACCAAAGCGATGGCCCGGCGCCCTTCCCTATCTGACACGCGGATTCTTCTGGCGACATGGTTTGGCGCCGGCTACGCACCGGTGGCGCCGGGCACGATGGGCTCGTTGTTCGCGCTGCCGATCGGCTGGGCGCTGGCGCACGAGGGTGGATGGGGAGCGCTGTTGGGGGCCACGCTTGTGGTGACGCTGATCGGGGTTTGGGCGGCAAATGCGTACATGGCCGTCGCCGGTGAACATGATCCCGGTCCGGTCGTCATCGACGAGGTCGCGGGGCAATGGTTGACGTTGCTGCCCGCCGCCGTGCTCGGCAGTGTGACGTGGCAGGTTCTGATCGTCGGCTTTGTGCTGTTTCGTGCCTTTGATATTTGGAAGCCGTGGCCGATTTCGTGGGTGGATGCACATATTGAGGGGGGCGTCGGCGTTATGGCCGATGACATTCTGGCCGGCCTTGCTGCGGCTGCATGCCTATGGGGGCTGGTGTTGGGCGCGCCCCGGCTATTAGGATTGCTGTGATGGAGCCTGAACTGATCCGCGCCGCTGACGCTGTCTTGCAAGCCGCCCGCGCGCGGGGATGGCAGTTGGCGACCGCCGAAAGCTGTACCGGCGGCATGGTTGCTGCCGCACTGACCGAGATCGCGGGCTCGTCCGATGTCGTTGATCGGGGGTTTGTGACCTATTCAAACAATGCCAAGAACGAGCTTTTGGGCGTGCCGATGAGTTTGATCAATCGCGTCGGTGCGGTCTCCGAAGAAGTTGCCCGCGCCATGGCCGAGGGTGCCTGTCGGGCCGCCGGCGTGCACTTGGCCTGTGGTGTCACCGGCGTCGCCGGCCCAGGCGGCGGGACCGCAGATAAGCCCGTCGGATTGGTGCACATCGCCGCCACCGCCCCGGGTACGACAATCCACGCCCGCTGCGACTTCCCTGGTGATCGTCACGCTGTGCGCTTGGCGTCGGCACTTAAAGCGCTTGAGATGATGCTGGGATTGGCAAGAACGGATTAACCGATTTCCTCTCCTCTCTGCGATTTCCCGGACGCGTAGCAATCCGGGACCTTTGAGTGCCGCTCGCCAAGCTCCCGGATAATGCCTCCGGCATTTCCGGGAAGTCGCTGAGGGGAAGAGAGCCGCCTCACCCTTCGCGTCATCCTGAACTTGATTTAGGATCCATTTTGATGCGCGCACCGAAGCGTCCTTATTGGCGCGATCATATATCCTGAATCAAGTTCAGGATGACGCGAAGGATAGAGGGAGATGGCGCACAGGGGCGTAGCTTGGTTGGAAGCCGAACTCAGCCATACAAGTCGTTGGCGCGGGCCTCGAAGGCCGCGATCATGCGGCGGACGGCTTCGTTGAATACGGCGCCGATGGCGGCCTGTAGCATGCGCGAGCGAAACTCGAAATCGACAAAGAAATCGATCTCGGTCTTGCCGTCACCTAAATCATTGAAAATCCAATGATTATTTAAGTATTTGAAGGGACCGTTTTCGTACGACACGTCGATGCGATTGGGGCGGTCGTGGGTGATGCGCGACGTGAAGCTTTCCCGGAAAACCTTGAAGCCGATGATGGTGTCGGCGACGACTTGCGTATCGGTGCTTTTGCGCACCCGGCAGCCGAGGCACCACGGTAGAAATTCCGGATACCGCTCGACATCGAGCACCAGTTCAAACAGCTTTTCTTGGGAATACGGCAGGACCCGTTTTTCGGCGTGTGTGGGCATCAGGTGATAATTTTACGCTAGGCGCCGGCGGCGAGTCGGGCTTCACGGTTTTTGCGAAGTTCGACAAAATCGCTGTCCGCGTGATAGCTGGACCGCGTCAGCGGCGTCGCCGAGACCATCAAAAAGCCTTTCGATTCCGCAATACGTTTGTAATCCGCAAACTCGTCCGGCGTCACGAAGCGATCAATCGGCGCGTGCCGTTTGGTCGGCGCCAGGTATTGGCCGATGGTCAGGAAGTCGACGTCGGCTGAACGCAGATCATCCATCACCTGCATCACTTCGGTGCGTTCTTCGCCGAGTCCGACCATAATGCCGGACTTGGTGAAGATCGACGGATCAATACGCTTCACGGTATCCAGCAATTTTAGCGAGTGGAAATACCGCGCACCCGGTCGGATCGTCGGGTACAGCCGGGGTACGGTCTCAAGATTGTGATTGAAGACGTCGGGTTTGGCTTTGATGACGGCTTCAATCGCGCCCGGCTTATCGCGGAAATCGGGGGTGAGGATTTCGATGGTGGTGGCCGGCGTCGTCTCGCGGATGCGTTCGATGCATTTCACGAATTGATTGGCCCCGCCGTCGGCAAGGTCGTCCCGGTCCACCGATGTGATCACTAGGTGTTTCATGCCGAGCTCAGCGACCGAGATCGCGAGGTTTTCAGGCTCCATCACATCGACTGCACCCGGCTTACCGGTGGCGACGTTGCAGAACGCACAGGCGCGCGTGCAGATGTCGCCCAAGATCATCACGGTGGCGTGCTTTTTCGACCAGCACTCGCCGATGTTCGGGCACGCCGCCTCTTCACAAACCGTGTGCAGGTTGCGGTCGCGCATCAACTTGCGGGTCTCGTGATAGCCGTCGGATGTCGGTGCTTTGACACGAATCCAGTCCGGTTTGCGCATCGGCTGATGCTCGGGCTTATTGGTCTTTTCCGGATGCCGGATGCGTTCTTTCTTTTCGGCCAAATTCTCGACGTTGCTCATGCTTTTATGCTTTCGACTGGATTCCCGCCTGCGCGGGAATGACGGGAGGGGCCGGCGGTATGGAGTGCGTTCGTTAGGTCCATAGAGTGGTCCCGTTTCTTATCGCGTCATCCCCGCGAAGGCGGGGATCCATGGTTGCGATGGATTCTCGCCTGCGCGGGAATGACAGATTAATTAAACTCTGCTCGTATTTGGTCATTATGGGCCTGAAAGTCAAAGTTTCCGCTCAAAAACCACCCAGTCGGTGTCGTCGGCAACAGACCCGAAAAATGCCAACGCGCTGGTGTCTGTGCCGGGTACGGACATATA
>TARA_R110002095_G_scaffold130747_1_pt1 | contig 49133 bp, 49 predicted proteins | sample TARA_R110002095 | Tara Oceans TARA_R110002095 (sample SAMEA4397255) | marine metagenome | biome: Polar Biome; feature: [SRF] surface water layer (ENVO:00010504); material: water (ENVO:00002006), including particulate matter (ENVO:01000060) such as... | depth 5 m | reverse complement strand
GCCACCATAGCCGAAAAGATTTTGTCTGCTCATTGCGGCAGGCCCTGTTATGCCGGCGAGAGCGTCGTTTGTCGCGTCGACGCGGCGATGGCAACAGATGGTTCGGCGCCGATGGCGATTGATTATTTTCGCGGCATGGGCGGTGAAAAATTAGCTGACCCGAAATCGCTGATCTTCGCGCTGGATCATTACGCGCCCCCGGACAATCCCGCCACTGTTGCGTTGCAGGATCGTATTCGTAAATTCAGTACCGAGCAGGGTAACGTTCTATACGACATCGGTGCCGGAATCGGACATCAGTTAATGATTGAACGCGGCCACGTGCGTCCCGGCGATCTTGTCGTCGGCGCGGATAGCCATGCCGTCGCGTACGGTGCGGCCAACGCGTTCGCCGTCGGTGTGGGGTCGTCGGATTTGGCGGCTGTTATGTTGACCGGTAAATTGTGGTTTCGTGTGCCGGAAAGTATCCGTATTGAGTTGATCGGGAAGCTGCCCGCATCGCTGGATGCCAAGGATATCGCTTTAGAGATCAATCGCACGCTTGACCCACAAGACGCGAGTTATCGCGTTCTTGAATTCACCGGTGAAGGCGCCGTGTCGCTGACGTTCGAAGAACGTATGCTGCTCTCAAACATGTCGACCGACGCCGGGGCAAAAGCCGGGGTGTTTGATGCTGACAGCGTGACGACAACGTATCTGAAAAACCAAGATGGCCTACGCCATGCGGTCACAGCCGACGAGGGCGCCGTGTATGCAAAGCACCTCTCCATTGACCTAAACACGCTGACGCCACGTCTTGCGCGCCCACCGGTCAACGGGCAGGCAGCCGAGATCGTAGAACTTGGTCAAGATGTCGATACGCCTGTTGATATGGTCTATCTCGGCACGTGTACGGGGGGGCGCCAGTCGGATCTGGAAAGTGCACTCCGCGTTCTCCGGGCAGGCGGGGGTAAACATCCTCGTGTGCAGTTGGTCGTCACACCGGCATCCGACCGGGTTTATGCAGGCCTTGCTGCAGACGGCATGCTTGAAGAATTTATCAGAATGGGCGCACTGATGATGACGCCCGGGTGTGGGTCTTGCTGCGGCACATGCGGGGCGATTCCGGGCGACGAAAAAGTCGTCATCTCGGCGGCGAATCGTAATTTCACCGGACGCATGGGCAACCCGAAGGCACGCGTGTTCTTAGCTTCGCCGGCCGCGTGCGCGGCTGCGGCGGTGACCGGCAAAATCACCGATCCTAGGACCATTATCTGATGGCGCGTACAGATGAAAAATCGGCTAATGGTACCAGCGCATTCACAGGTGCGGCGCGGCTGGTCGGCGATGATGTGAACACGGATTATATTATTTCATCGCGCCGCAAGCGGGTCACGATTGATGCCGATGCGCTCAGGGTCTTCTTGTTTGAAGACTATGACAAAGACCTAGGCGCAAGCATTCAGCCAGGCGAAATCTTGGTCGCGGGACGTAACTTTGGATGTGGCTCAGCGATGGAAGTCGCCGTCACGGTCGTGCGTGCGGCCGGTGTGCCCTGCGTGTTGGCGAAAAGTTTTGCCCGGGCCTATTACCGAAATGCCATCAACAACGGATTGATGCCGGTCATTTGTGATACCAGCACCATCGACGAGGGTGATAGGCTTGAAATAAAGATGTTGGATGACGGCGTGAAAGTCACCAACCTCACAAAAGACCGCCCCGTCGAAACGGCATCGTTTTCGCCGATCATAATGGATATTTTAAATGCGGGCGGGATTACACCATACTTGTGCACGCACGGCGATTTTCCAGAAACGATTTAATTTGAAACCCCAAGTGAACTAAAAAGGAGCCAAACCGTGGCCGTCCAAAAACATACCGTGAGCTTTGAAAAACTGTCCATAGAAACGCTGGATCAATGGCGTAAAATTCCGTCTGCGATTGCCGGCGATTGCATGAACCGCACAAATGTCATGTCCGGCGATATGAAGCCCGTCGGCGAAGGCATGACGCTTTGCGGACAAGCACGGACCGTCACCACCATGGTTGGTGACAATGGTGCGAGCCACGCGGCCATCGGCATGTTGGAAGCAGGCGAAATCTTGGTGATTGATGCGCGTGCGCACAAGGATACCGCCGTTTGGGGTGGGATTATGACTCGGGCTGCGATGCAGCAAAATATTGCCGGCTTGGTCGTCGATGGCGCCGTACGTGATGTCGATGAAATTCGCGAACTTGGCTTTTCAACGTTCGCGACGGCGATTTCGCCTGCCGGTCCAAGCAAAGGTTTTGGTGGCGTCATTGATGGGATCATTGCGTGTGCCATGTGCCCGGTTAAACCTGGTGACGTCGTCCTGGGCGACGCTGATGGTGTGACCATCGTACCGCTTGAGCGTCAGGCGAAAATACTCGCAGCGTGCATTGAAAAAATTGCCCAAGAAGAGGCCACCAACGCCGATACCAAGGGCGGAACGCTGCCCGGGTCCCGCTTCGGTATTACCATCGAAGAAATCTGATTGATCAAAAATAAAAATCTTCATTCGATACAGCAAACAAGCCGAGGAATCTCTGAATGATTACTTTACGCACATTGTTTCAGCGCGACGAAATGCTCGTGGCACCTGGCGTTTTTGACATGATTTCGGCGAAAGTCGCGGACTCGTTCGATTTCGATGTCCTTTATATGACCGGCTATGGCGTTGTCGCGTCTCATCTGGGGCTGCCTGACGCCGGAATCGCGACCTACACCGATATGGTCAGCCGCGTGCGTCAGATCGCAGGGGGCGTCAAAGCGCCGTTGGTCGCGGACGGCGACACCGGATACGGCGGGTTGTTGAACCTGGAACACACTGTCGCCGGGTACGAAGCGGCAGGCGCGGCGGCAATTCAAATCGAAGACCAGGAATTCCCAAAAAAGTGTGGCCATATGGCCGGCCGGCGGGTGATCCCGTTGGAAGACATGGTGCAGAAAATCCGTGTCGCCAAAGACACCCGGAACAGTGATGATTTCTTGATCGTGGCCCGCACCGACGCCCGCACCACCCATGGCTTGGATGAGGCGTTGCGTCGTGCCGATGCGTTCGCCGAAGCGGGCGCTGATGTGTTGTTTGTGGAATCGCCCGAGAGCGAAGAAGAAATGCGGACGATTTGTGAGCGTTTCGACCTGCCGCTATTGGCCAACATGGTCGAAGGTGGGCGGACGCCGGTGTTGACGAAAGACGAGCTGCAGAGCCTCGGCTATAAAATCGCGATCTTCCCTGGCAGCGGTTTCCTGGCCACTGCAGCCGCGCTGGATGCGACATACAAACAGCTGAAAAACCACGGCTCAACTGCCGGGTCGAATGTGCCGTTTTATCCGTTCGCGGATTTCAGCAGCTTGATGGGCTTCGATAAGGTCTACGCGTTCGATAAAAAGTATCGGCAAGACTAGGTCTATTTCGCAGGCTTGGATATGGGGAGACCGTCGCGGTTGCCCCATTCCTGCCAGGAGCCCACGTAGTTGCGGATGCGCGGGTAATTGAGCAATCGAAGCGCCAAATAGGCATGCGCGGATCGATATCCGGTGTTGCAGTATAGCGTGACGTCTTTGTCGGGGGTGATGCCCTTCGTCTCAAAGGCTTCACGCAACGCCGTCGCCGGTTTCATGCAGCCAGTGTCGTGGTCGTATAGGTCTTCCCAGTCGAGATGCTTGGCGGTTGGAATGGCGCCGCCGTGACGCGCCCTTTTGTCGACGCCGATAAATTCATCGTGGCTACGGTTATCGACGATGACGCAATCAGGGTCTTCCATGGCCGTTAAAACACTTTGGTACGTCGCAACCGTGTTTGCGGCAGGCGAAGCGTCGAATTTCTGAGGCTTCGGCGGGTCGCTCTCGGTTTCGATCGCGAGGCCGGCTTCCGTCCAAGCGTTTATGCCGCCGTCCAAGACGTGAACATCCTTATGGCCAAGGTATTCCGCAAACCAAAACCCGCGCGCCGCGCACATGTCGGTGAACGCGCCATAAAAGACGATGGTGTCGGTGTCGCGCACACCGCGCCACCCCAACATATTCGCCCACATGCGCGTAAATGCGTCCAGGGGCGCTGGGTCGGTATCGTCCGTGTTCACAAAATACAGATCAAAATGCCGCGCGCCGACGATCCGGCCTTTCGCATACATCTCTGCTGGTCGCGTATCGATGATGGTGAGGCCCGGTTGGCCCATTCGAGCCTGCAATGTTTCGGGCGACCAAAGTAAATCGGGGTTGGCGTAGCCTTGCATTTCTAAATCACACCTTCGTCTTTGAGTGCCTGCACTTCTTCTGCGGACATGCCGAGTTCTTCGGTGAAAATTTCGTCATTGTGCTGACCTTTTCTGGCACCGCCATGGCGAACTTTGCCAGGCGTTGCCGACATGAACGGAAACGCGTTGGTCATACGCATTTTGCCGAGGTCTTCATCTTCAATCTCGACGATATCGTCACGCGCTTGATACTGCGGGTCTTGGAAAATCTGATCAATAGTGTAGGCGGGGCCGATGGCGGCTTCCGCTTTTTCAAATTCATCCAGCACGGTGGCGAGGTCGTGTTTGGCGATCCACGTCGCGACGATGCCGTCGACTTCGTCGATATGTTCGACACGCCCTTGCGGTGTTTGAAAGCGCGGGTCTGCGGCAACATCTGCACCACCGCACAAGGTGAGAACGCGTTTGACGATGGTTGGCGCATTCGTGGACACCGCCACCCAATGCCCATCTTTGGTTTGATAGGTGTTGCGTGGCGCATTGTTTTTAGAACGATTGCCGATGCGTTCCTGAATGACACCCAGTTGGTCGAACTGCAGCGGTTGCGGGCCCATGACCTGGAACAGCGGTTCGTAAATCGATAGATCGATAAACTGACCAACGCCAGATTTTTGCGCGTCGCGATGATACAGCGCAAACATCGCGGCGAATGTGCCATACGCAGCCGCAATGCCGTCGGCGAGGCCGAAATTCGGCAGGGTCGGCGGGCCGCCGGCGGTGCCGGTGACGGCAGCAAATCCCGAAAATGCCTCAGCAATGGTACCAAACCCCGGGCGGTTCTTATAGGGGCCGGTTTGACCGTAGCCGGTGACGCGGATCATCACCAGACGCGGGTTGATCGCGTGCAGGTCTTCCCACCCCAGACCCCATTTTTCCATGGTCCCGGTGCGAAAGTTTTCGATCAATACGTCGGTGGTTTTGATCAGCTTTTTAAAGACTTCTTGGCCCTTTTCCGTGCCGAAATTCAATGTCACACAGCGCTTGTTTCGGTTCGCCATTTTGAACCAAAGCCCGACGCCGTCTTTTTGGTATCCGGTGTTGCGTAGCACGTCACCGCGCGGGTGTTCGACTTTGATCACATCGGCGCCGAAATCACCCATCAACATACCGATGGTTGGCCCGGCGATGACGGTGGACGCGTCGACGACGCGGAGCCCGTCCAGTGGAGATGCTTTGGCTTCGTCACTCATATCGGCGCCCTTAGGCCAAGCCGGGTTCAGGGACGGCAAAATCGTCCGGTCGCAAAAAGATCGTGGTACGGCGTGCAAAACGCGGCAACGCGGCATCAAATGCTTCGCGCCGGTGCCATAGACGCGCATTGTCCCACATCACCACATCGCCGTTGCGCCAGGTGTGAGTATAGATCAAATCGTCTTGCAGCATATGTTGGTTGACGGCGTCGATGAGTTCTTTGCTTTCGTCTTCGTTGAGGCCGTCGATGCCCAGCGTCTTGTTGGGATCAAGATAGATCGATTTTTGCCCGGTCGCCGGATTTTCTAAAATGATGTCGTGCGTCGCCGGCGGGGTCCGGTCTTCGATCTTTTTCATGGTTGCTGGGTCTTTGACGAAATCCCGTTGCGTCGAGGACTCCGCTTTCATGCCGTATTTCGCCGTCGCACGTCGGCCCTCCAATTGCTTTTTCAGGTTGTCCGGCATGGTGTCGTAGCCGAGCTTGGTATTGCAGTACGACGTCTGACCGGTCCCTTCAGGGACCTCGACAGCATAAAACACTGAGCCGCTCGCGGGGCGTTCGCGATAAATCTGATCATGATGCCAGTAAATTTCATAGGTGCCCAAGCCACCCATGGGTGTGCCGTCGGGGCGCCGTAACGCTGTGATGTAGATGATTTCGGGGTGCAGCGGTGACAGCATGTCGTCGCGGACGAGGACATCTAAATCGCCGAACCGCTTGCTGTATTCGACCTGCTCCCGCTCGCTCAGACTTTGGCGACGGAATAGCAAAAGCGGCTCGTCCTGCCAGCATTTGTAAATCGCTTCAAATGTGTTGTCGTCTAGGTTGGCAAGATCGACATCGAGGATCTCAAGCCCAAACGTTTCTTTCAGGGAGCGGGTTTGAAGCGTCATGGCCATGGTTTCCTTCGGATGGGGGCTTTTGGTTTGATTTTTATTTTGGATGATGTGGAGCGGTGTCAGTTTAGGCCTTTTGCCATGATCGCATCATAGCGAGCCAGCAATCGTTCTGCCCGCACTGCGACCGGCACATCAATCATTTTGCCGTCAACCTTGATGGCACCGATACCTTGTTGTTTGGCGTCTTCGTAGGCCGCAATAATTCGCCGGGCCGCCTCGACTTCCTCGGCACTTGGCGTAAATTCTTCGTTCAAGATCGCAACCCCTGACGGGTGAATGACGCTCGCCGCCTCGAAGCCGAATTTTCGTGACCGCCGAACGGTGGCCCGAAAATTGTCGATGTCGGTGTAGTCGGCAACCGTGCCGATGAAGCCCATGGCCATGATCTGTGCAGCCTTCGCGGCGATGACGAGGGTTTGCTTTGGCATCAGCAGGGTTTCTGTATCCGGCGTCATGCCGACGTCGAGGGCAAAGTCTTCGCCGCCCAAATTCATGCCGACATTGCGCGCACTGCCGCGTGCGACGTCGACGGCCTTAAAATAGGCGCTGGCGGTCTCAAGCATCGGGATCAATCTAACATCGCCACTGGGCCTGCCAGCCTCGCGCTCAACTTCGCTGACAAGCTCATCCACGAGTTTCAAGTGCCCGGGGCCGTCCACTTTCGTCACGAACAACGCTTTGGCACCTGCTTTCACAGCGGCTTCCACGTCTTTGACCATATGGCGGAGCGGACGATTGATGCGGACCGTTGCATCGGCGCCGGATTGGGTGACGGAGGCAATGGAGTCCGGCAGCATATCGCGTGCTCGTGCCCGTTCAGATTCCGGCACGCTGTCTTCCAGGTCCAGAATGATCGCATCGGCGGCACGGGTGTGTGCTTTAGCAATAAAGCGTTCGCTATTTGCAGGTACGTAAAGCAGTGAACGCCAAACAATCTCTTGTTTAGGGGTGCCGTTCGATCCTTCGGTCATGCTGGCATCCTTTTACGACGAAGGGGTTTGGAATTTTGTGCGTAACTCGTTCCAATAGTCCGAATGGAAACGCTTAAAGCGATCGCCGACGCTCATGCCGACGCTGCTGGGGGGCTGATTGGTGCGGTTCAGCTCGTCCAATACTTTGTCGCAGGCGTTAAAGATCGTCGCCGTCAGCATCGAGGGTAGAATCGCGATGCGATATCCCATTTCTTCGGCGTCGGCCAAATTGAGGTCCGGCGTTTTCCCGCCGACGACCACATTCAAAAGGCACGGCCCTTTGACCTGCTTGGGAATGGCAACCAGCTCTTCCATGTCTTTTGCCGCTTCGACGAATGCCACGTCAGCGCCTGCTTCAAGGGCCGCGTTGGCGCGTTCAAGCGCATCATCAAAGCCGGTGACGGCGTTCGCGTCGGTGCGTGCGATGATCACGAAATCCGGGTCTCGCCGTGCAGCGACGGCAGCGCGGATCTTTGCCAGATACTCGTCCAGCGGAATCAACTCTTTCCCATCCAGATGACCACATCGCTTAGGGCTGACTTGGTCTTCGATATGGATGGCCGAGACGCCGGCGCGTTCATATTCATTGACGGTGCGCGTCATATTGATCTCGTTGCCGTAGCCGGTGTCGGCGTCGGCGATCACGGGAATATCCACGGTCCGCGCGATCACTGACGCGTTGGCGACCATCTCGGTTTGCGTGATCAGGCCAAGATCGGGATACCCTAGTGACATTGATGTGCCGGCACCCGTCATGTAGACGACCGGGAAGCCCGCTTGTTCGACCAGTCGTGCGGTAATCCCGTCATAGACGCCAGGGGCGCGGATCAGTTCGTTTTTTGCGAGTAGTTGTCTGAGCACGGATGCATTGGTCAATTCGTCTCTCCAAGGTGAGGGGCTTTACGTGGCGGCTGTGCCTTCAGGTGCCGTCATGCCCAGATGTGTCGCTTGACGCTGTTCGAACGCAAGGCAGCGTTCGTCGTAGTGTTGGCCGCGGATGCCACCACGCACGGTGCCGGGGGCCGTGGACCGGAAATAGGCGCCCCAGCTTTCAGGAAGGCGAACAGAATCCGGTGGTGCCAACCACAAGCGGCTGAGCAGGCGCTTATCTTCAGGGGTGTCGTGATCAATGTAATCCGTCCTGGAATGCAGCATCACGTGGTTGTTCAGAATTTGCAGATCGCCGGGCTCAAGATACATCGTAAACATAATCTCGGGTCGGGATAGGATGTCGTCTAATAGGTCTGTGACTTCGACCTGCGCTGGGGTCAGGGGTGGCACGCCTGCAATCTGTTGCGCGGTGCGCACACGGTTTCTGTTCCATTTTGCGAACAGCCGTCCGTCTTCGAAGTCGAACAGGGGTTGCGGATAATAGGGGCCTTCGTCGTCTGCTTGTTCGTTTTGTCGGCTGAAGAAAAATGCGCTGTGGTGCGCAACCTCGGCTAAATCTGGGCGTTCGTCACTCAAGGCCTGCCATGCGGACACGCTCGAAGAAATCATGCTCTGGCCGCCGGATTTGGCTTTGTTATAGCAAGCCAGCGTGACCAGATCGCAGCCGTCGGTATGAAAATCGAGCTTCGCATTGGATGAATAGCCGCGCCCGGTTTTTGCACGGTAATCGGTGCCGACATCGCGGACCTGGGAAATATATTGTGATGCAATGCCTTGCGGGCGGGCGACGCCGGTGTGTAGGCCGATGGCCCAATTCAGCAGCTCAAATTCCTTTTCGCTGACGTCGCGCCGGGGCAGGCCACTTAACAAGGCAATGCCAAGTCCGTGGTGCGCCATGTTTATGGCGGCAGCGATGGTCGCGCGCGCGGGACCCAGGTCAAATTCATCAGCCGTATAGTCAAAAAATGGGCGATCTTGATTAAACGTAGACCGGATCATGTTGCGAAGATGGTCGCGCGCCGTGTCATCCAATGAAAAACGCCAGTTTGCATTTTGATGAAGGTCGGAAACTTTCCAGCCCGCCCGTGCGTCGAACTTGATCGCGTCCAATGGTGACGTCCTTTTCGTGATCATTGACTGCTTGTTGCAGCGTTAAGGTCACCAAATTTACGCTGCTATTGCACGATGTCAAATTAGCCCCAAACGGCGCAGCGGGTCCTGGGATATACCGGGACGACGACGTTCGGTTCATTATATTGTTTTTATGATTGGCTTCACTTTTGTGGGGGGGCGGTTGAACCTCTAACCACCAGATTGACTTCGAGCTCAGTGTATTCCGGCACCGTTTCATCGTTCAGGCGCGCTAAAAGATAATCTGCGGCGGCGCGCCCCATTTCTTCGGAAGGCACCTGCATTGTCGTAAGCGGCGGCTGGATATGCTTTGAAAGAGGTAGATCGTCAAATCCGGTGACGGATACGGTCTTAGGCACGTTGATGCCTGTCGCCTGACATTCGAGCATGGCACCATAGGCTAAAACATCGTTGCCGCAGACCACAGCCGTGGGGCGGTCTTTTGCGGCCATCAATCTTTTCATGATTTGTCGACTGGCGGACACACTGTATTCGCACTCATGAATCATGTCCCGCGCGATGTCGATGTTGTGGTCGCTAAGTGTTTCCAAGATGCCTGACAATCTGTCCCGCGCACGGTCGTTATCGCGAGTGATGCCGGAAATCACGCCAAATTTTCGGTGTCCGATATCAATCAGATATTTGATCTGCCGTGATGCTGCGTCGAAGTTATCGAAACCGACGCATGGGTGACCCGAGTCCGGATCGAATGACCACGTGTTGACGAACGGCAAATTGCTTGCAAGCAGCCGTTCATATAGGCGCGGATGGTGGTCTTGGCCGATCAGCATCATGCCGTCGACACCTCGTAAGATCAGGCGCTCGGCCTGCGTTCGCTCTTCGTCCGGGGAATAGTCGGAACTCGCAATAAAAAGGGTGTAGCCGGCATTTTGCAGATGTTCTTGAAAAGCCTGTATTCCTTTTGCGAAGATCGCGTTGTCCAGGGTCGGCACGATGACGCCGATGGTGCGGGAGCGTTGGGATGCGAGCGCCTGGGCAGCGCCGTGTGGGATATACCCAAGTTTTTCCACGGCCGTGCGAATACGATTGCGGCGCTCCTCGCGTACAAGGTCCGCGTTCGATAAATATCGTGAAACGGTCGCCGTTGAGACTTCAGCAAGTTCTGCTACATCGTGAAGCGTCGGTGCCGGCGCATGATTGTTTTGTAAGCGTTTTCTTTTTGGCACAATGATCTCAATATCGCTGAAGATTGCTTATTTATCGCACATAAATGACAGAATGCCCAACATAATGCCAATTTTTTTGTGATTTTCCAATTAAAATCATATTGACAATTGGTATTTCTTAGAGTCAGAATTGCTACATAAATGTAAGCGTTTACATTTTTAAAAAGAAAGATTCGGAGGGGCACATGTCGACATCCAATTCACAAGAACCCGCGAACAGCCCTAAGCCGGGGCGCAAGCTTATGATCGCGTCATTCGTCTTCTTTCTTGTTTATGCGGCAAACATCATTCTTGGCAAAGTCGCCATGTCGCAGGGGGCAACAACGCTTCCCGGTGTGGGCGACGTTGGCGAGTTTCTGATTCTGTTTGTCTCAGTGGTGCTGTTTATCGCGGCGTGCCTAGCGCGTGAGCGAGCAAGCAAAGCGGAATCAAACAAAGCGTAATATAAGATCAACGATAAAATTTGGGAGCGAAACATGACCAACAAAAAACACGATAGCGACGCTCCGGCCTCGGTTGAGCGGCGCCGGTTCTTAGAAATTTCCACGAAATACGGCTTCACCGCCGCTGTGGTCGCAGGTGCGGCAGGCATGCTGTACAGCCCGGAAGCTTCCGCGCAGATGGCCCAAGAGGAAAAAGAGCGTCAAAAAGCTGCTGATCACGTTATGACCATCGGTACGGCCTACATCTTGGGGGCCACCCGCAGCTATCCGATTATGCAATTGGATTTCAAAGAAAACATCCAAAACGCAACCCGCGGCAAAGTGTATGTGAAGCTTGCACCGGGCGGTCAACTCGGTGCCGGTGGTGCATTGGTGCAAAAAGTGCAGAACGGCACGATTCAGGCGGCGCAGCATTCGCTGTCTAACTTTGCGCCGTTCGCGCCTGTGGTCGATCTGATCAACTTGCCGTATTTCTGTGGTGCCAACCAAAAGTTCGTCAACTTGGTGAATTCCGACGCATGGAAGTCCGCTGTCCATCCGATGGTTGAAGCTAAAGGCTTCAAGCCACTTTGGTATGTGGTCATTGACCCGCGCGTCGTCGCTGTACGAAAAGGCGGTAAAGGCCCGATCAAAACGCCAGAAGATATGAGCGGCATCAAATTCCGGGTTCCAGGCTCGAAAATGCTGCAGCAGTATTACCGCATGATCGGCGCTAACCCGACGCCGGTTGCATGGGGTGAGACGCCGTCGGCGATTAAGCAGGGCGTCGCTGACGCATTGGACCCGGCGGTCGGTGCACTGCACGTGTTTGGCTTCAAAGACATTCTGTCTTGGGTGACGTTCTCGCGCGCCGTGCCGGACAGTCAGGTTTATTCCTGCAATTTGGAATGGTTCAACGGCCTGCCCAAAGATATCCAAGAAGGCATCGAGTTTGCGTCGGAAATTTCCGCACAGCAAAACCTTGCCAAGGTGCCTGCGTCCCGCAATTACGCGATGGCCGAAATGGGCAAGGCCGGCGTTCAATTCTACTCGCCGACCGCCGACGAGCTTGCGCAATGGGTCGCCGCTGGCGGCCATCAGCGTTCCGAATGGGACGACTATAAGAAGGAGCTGGCGGGGTCGATAGACGCCTTTGAAAAGCTCAACGAAGGGGCGAACACCATGGGTCGCCTTTATGTTCACGATGCATAAGTAGCCCGTAACAACACCGTCGGGGGCGCAAGCTTCCCGGCGGGTGTCCGGTTAAAAGAAGCGGTATGCGTATACGCCGCCGAACGGACCGTGTTTTGCTGAGGAGCGAACAATGAGCGAGTCCAAGTCATTTCTAAAAACGTTAGATGACAATGCCGAGCGATGGATGTTGCTTGGTTTCTACGGCATGATCGTTGCGACCATCGTCGTCGAAGTCGTCCGCCGCTTCGTACTTTCTTACTCGTCGATTTGGGGAGAAGAGATCGCGCGCTACGCGTTTATCTACTTAGCTTGGGTCGGTGCCTCGATTGCCGTTAAAGATCGTGCACACATCCGCATCGACGTCATCATGCATTACCTCTCGAACCGGATGAAGGCAGTGGTCTATCTGTTCGGTGACCTCTGCATGCTTGGGCTCGCGCTGCTTGCTGTTTATACGGCGGTTGAGTCCATGGAAGTTTCACTGAGATTCGGTTCTGTAACGCACGGTTTGCGAATCAGCCTAGCTTGGTTCCTGGCGGCGGTACCGCTTGGTTTTTCTCTGATGTCTTACCGTTTGTGCCAATCGATATGGCGTGACCTTGGCGATCTTCGCCGCGGTCGTCCCGTATACGAGGGCGCGCGGATGTTCGACTAAATGTTGGCCTTGGGGGGAGATTAATCATGCTTTGGCAGCAAATGCAGCAGCAGACCGTCGATTTAGGATGGGAATTCTACGGCCCGGTAATGATGATGGTCGCGCTGATCGCGCTCGCCGTGCCGGTTTGGGCAGCGCTTGGTATCGGTTCGGTGGTGATGTTGGTTGCGACCGACGTACTGCCGATTTCATTGTTGGGCGAGTCGTTGTTCGACGGCATCGACCATTTCGCTTTGATCGCGGTGCCGTTGTTCATCTTGACCGGTGACGTGCTGGTCAGAACGGGACTATCAAATAAGCTTTTGGATGTCGCCGATGCGACGACAGGCGGAGTCCGCGCAGGTCTCGGCACGTCGACGGTTTTGGGATGTGGCTTCTTTGCCTGTATCTCAGGCTCTGATGCGGCCGGCGCTGCGGCGGTGGGTCGTATGACGATCCATAAATTGGTCGAAAAGGGGTATCCCCGCCCATACGCCTGCGCGCTTGTGGCATCGGGTGCGTGTACCGGGATCCTGATCCCGCCCTCTATCGCGTACATCATTCTTGGTCTGATTTTGGGCATCTCGGCATCGACGTTGTTTTTGGCGGCGGCGATCCCCGGCGTTATGATCTTATTTTCGATAATGGCAACCAATATGGTCATGAACCACATCTATAACTTCGAAGGTGAAAAAACCGGCTTTGATTTTGGCCATTGGCGTCGCACCGTTTGGGATGGTCGCTTCGCCTTGTTGGTGCCGTTCATCATTCTAGGCGGTATTTATTCCGGCATCTTTACGCCGACCGAGGCTGCAGCCGTCGCCGTTGCGACGACGATCACCATCGGCCTTTTGCAGAAAACTCTGACCCTCGCTGACTTTCCAAAAATGCTTTTGGGCTCGGCAAAAGTCAACGGCGTCATCCTACCGATTATCGCCATGTCACTACCGCTTGCGCAGACCTTAGCCGCCCTTGGTGTGCCGCAGGGGTTTGCTTATTCGGTGACGTCGATGACCGACAATCCCTACATCATCATTTTGCTCATCATCGGTATTTTGATCGCAGCTGGGTGTGTGATGGAAACCACGCCGAACATCGTCATTTTGGCGCCGATCTTACTGCCGTTGGCACAAGAGGCCGGCATGAATGATATTCAATTCAGCATCATGATGGTCACGGCGCTAGGCGTCGGCTTCATCACCCCACCTTTAGGACTAAACCTGTTCGTCATATCCGGGATAACCGGGGAATCGGTGCTGAAGATCGCATCGCAGGTCGGGCCGTATGTGATCGGCATGCTAATCGTGGTCTTGATGATTGCCTATATCCCGGCCCTTTCGACCGTGTTCCTTCCCGATATTTATTGACCCTTGGAGACATAAAAATGCCTATCAACTATTTGAAGCATGCGGATAAGACAGCCTCTACTGGTGAGCAGGATGTGCGCAAGACCGTGCAAACCGTGCTCGATGAGATCGAAGTCGGCGGCGATGACAAAGCCCGCGAGTACGCCGCAAAGTTCGATAAATGGACCGGGGATATCGTTGTCTCTAAAGAAGACATGAAGGCCGCTGCCGATAAAGTGTCGACGCAGTTAAAAGACGATATTCGCTTCGCCCACGATCAAGTCCGCAAGTTTGCTGAGGCGCAGCGGGACTCGATCAAAGACATTGAGATTGAATTGCGTCCGGGCTTGATCGCGGGGCATCGCAATATCCCGATGAACGCGGCGGGCTGTTATGTGCCAGGTGGGCGGTATTCTCATGTGGCATCCGCCATCATGTCCGTGACCACGGCAAAGGTCGCCGGCGTCGGTCAAGTCGTCGCGTGCTCGCCGCCCCGCCCAGACATCGGCGTCAATCCGGCGATCTTGTACACGCTTGATCTGTGCGGCGCCGACACGGTGTTGGCGTTGGGTGGTATTCAAGGTGTGGCCGCGATGGCGTTTGGCCTGTTCGGTTGTAAGCCTGCGGATATCCTGGTCGGTCCCGGCAACCAATTCGTCGCCGAAGCCAAGCGTATTTTGTATGGTCGCGTCGGCATCGACATGTTTGCGGGCCCGTCCGAAGTGATGGTCATTGCCGATGCGACGGCAGACCCTGAGATCGTGGCGTGGGACTTGGTCGGACAAGCCGAACATGGCTACAACTCGCCGGCATGGTTGATTTCATTGGATAAAGACCTTGCGGAAAAAGTCATCGCGTTGGTGCCTGGCTACATTGCCGAGTTGCCGGAAACGAACCGGGTCAACGCAGAAGCGGCATGGCGCGATTATGGCGAAGTCATCATCGTCGACACAAAGGAAGAGGCGGTTCAGGTTTCCGACGAATACGCATCCGAGCATCTTGAGGTGCATTGCACGGATCTGGATTGGTGGCTCGACAGCTTATCCAACTACGGCTCGCTGTTCCTGGGCGAAGAAACCACCGTCGCGTTCGGCGACAAGACGTCGGGACCTAATCACATTCTGCCGACCAAAGGGGCGGCTCGATACACCGGCGGCTTGTCGGCGGGTAAGTTTATGAAGACCGTGACCTGGCAGCGTATGACCCGCGAAGCGAATCGCGACATTGCCCAAGTCACGGCGCGCATATCCCGCCTGGAAGGAATGGAGGCACATGCAAAGACTGCCGACATTCGTTTGGCGAAATGGTTCCCGGGTGAGAATTTTGATCTCTCGGGGACGGACTAAGTGCCGGCGGCGAGCCGTTTGATCATCAGAAAGATTAGGACAAGTTATGTATAAAAAGATCATCGCGACGATCGGGTTAAGCCATGGCCTTGCACCACGCACTCTCGCTGCGGCCGAGCAAATGCGTGATGAAGGCGGCAAGATCATCGCTGTACATGTGATCGAACCCGTTGCTGGCTTCGCCAGCTATTATTTGCCGCCGAATCACCAAGAAGAGGTGCGCAAAAGTGCCATTGCCGCGATGGCGGAGCGGATCGGTGATATGAAGAATGTGGAGCCGGTTATCCTCATCGGAAACGCCGGCCATACGTTGACCGAGTACGCTGAGGAAATCGGCGCAGACTTGATTATTGTCGGCTCGCACCGCCCTGAATTCAAAGACTATCTTTTGGGCGCCACGGCGGCACGTATTGTACGGCATGCGCCGTGCTCTGTTCACGTTTTGCGATGACGCCAAAGGCAGCATAGACTAGCGTCTATGACTGCACTTTGCGACCTAACAGCCATAGAAGCGCGCCAGCGTATGATCGCCCGCGACGTGTCGCCGGTTGAGCTGCTGAAAAGCTGTCTTGCACGGATCGAAGATGTGAACGGCGTGGTGAATGCCATCACGGCGATGGACGTGGCGCGTGCGACGCGCGAAGCGGCTGAGGCGGAACGCGCGTTTGCGAAGGGTGGCGATGTGCCGTCGTTGACAGGCCTGCCGGTCGGCATCAAGGACCTGAATGTTACCGCAGGTTTGCGCACGACGTACGGGTCGCTTTTGCACGCCGATGACGTGCCGATCAAAGACGAGGCGATGGTCGCACGACTGCGCCGCGCAGGCGCCATCATTTTGGCGAAAACCAATACGCCTGAATTCGGCTCAGGCTCCAACACCGACAACAAGGTTTTTGGACCGACGCGCAATCCCTACAACGTGGCGCGCACGCCGGGCGGCTCGTCCGGCGGCTCCGCTGCGGCATTGGCGACCGGGATGCTGCCTTTGGCGCACGGCAGCGATACCGGGGGCAGTCTGCGCAATCCGGCCACGTGGTGCGGCGTTGTCGGATTCCGCCCGACGCCGGGTTTGGTTGCGCGCGAAAACCGGACCCTGAACTACACCCATTTCAGTGTGCAGGGGCCGATGGGCCGGTGTGTCGCAGATGCGTCTTTGATGTTGGCGGGGCTGGCGGGCGACGATGCGCGGGACGTTTTGGCCGCGCCTTGTGACGCCCAAAGTTTCATCGAGCTGCCGTCGGTTGACCTGTCTGGGCTACGCGTCGCCTGGTCAACGGACTTTGACGGTACAGCACCGATTGACCATTCGATCCGAGATTCCTTTGGTGCGGTCATTCAAGAAATGGCGCCATGGTTCGGAGTTTGCGAACACCGTGACCCGGATTTCACCGCAGCACGCGACGTGTTTTGGACATTGCGATGTGTTTATTACCTCGCCAGTCACGAGGCCCGCGTCGCCGAGCATCGCGATGTTTTGTCGCCCAACATTATTTCGAACGTTGAAGCCGGCCACGCCATGTCGCTCGCTGATGTGGCCCATGCCGAGCGTGCTTGGTCCAAACTCTATGCGGATTTCGAGGCGTTCTTCGAAGATATCGATCTGCTCATCGTGCCTGGCAATGCGGTGTCGCCGTTCTTGATCGCCGATGGCATACCGAAATCTGTCGGCGGGAAGCCGATGCAGAACTATGTCGATGCGTCGCTGATACGCTCGGCGTTGACGTTAACTGGGCATCCTGTGATTGCGGTGCCGACCGGGCGTGACTCCGTCGGCATGCCGTTTGGCGTACAGATCGTCGGGCGCAGGCGCGGTGATCTTGATCTGCTGGCGGCGGCTGCGGCGCTGGAAGCCGAGATCAAGATTCGCCCCGCATTGTCGGTGTCGGCCCCGGACCTTTCGGCGCTTAAACGTTAGGTGTTGCGACCACGTTACGTCGATTGCTCACCATGCCGACGGCATAGGCGCTGAATCCCAAGATCAAAACAACGATGCAGATCACCAATAGCTTGGCGTATTTGTGCTCTACGCCGGTCCATGGTCCGATGATGTTGGTGTAGCCGCTGGATTCCAGAAAATACAAAGCGGCGCCGAGCATCGCAGCACAGAAAGATGCGGCATAGCTCCATACCGGCACGTCCGTTCGACCGAGCCAGATCGAAATCACGATGGTCGGCGTCAAATACAAGGACGCCGTGCCGCTGATGGCAACGGCGCCGAAAAGGTCTTTGCTGCCTAAAAATAAGAACCCAAGCCCGCCCAGCATAAACGCGATCATGGCGATGCGACCGTTGCGGACATTTTCAGCGGCGAGCCGCATATTCGAAATTGCCAACTTGGCCGCGGCGGATAAGGTGCTGTCCAGTGTCGAGATCGCGGACACGATCAGTGCCAAGTTAAACAGTGTCATCAGTGGTTCGCCAAATAGTCGGGTCAGGGTCGCGACCATGGCGTCGCCGTCTTCTTTGTTGAGACCGGCGACAATCCCCAACATCCCAAACGCCAGAATGCAGAGGATGCTGATCCATCCCGCATGGATGAAGCTCAGCCGCGTCGTGTGCCGATCGGCAAGAAATCCACGGTCCATCATCACCGGATCGTGAAGCGGGTAAGACCATATCTGGAGCGCTGCAACCAGCAGCAATATCCACCCGGGCGATGCGAGGTCCGGGCTGGAACCGAGGATCGCGGTCGCATCGAAGAACGGCCCGGTCACAGTTTGTACCGTCATCACCGCAAGCACGATGAGAAGTGCTGCCATCTGTAACACATCTGTGCGTAGCGAGGCGCGCAGCCCGCCCGTCAACGAATAACCAAGCCCAAATGTCGCCATGGCCAGAACGGCAATGATGTAATAGCTGCCTCCGGCATCACCGAATATCAGGCCGATCACGATTAAGTTTGCGAACACTTCTGACAATAGTCGGACGGCGACGACGAAGTTATAGCAACTGCTGCCGGTTCGCCCGAAGCGCCTGCTGAGAAACGCCTGCACACTCTCGAATCTGTGCCGAAACCGTAGATGATCGACAATCGCCGCACCCGTGAAGAACGAGAGATAATACGCTGCGTAGGCCAGCGTCCCGGCGACACCGTAATAATAGCCGAGTATGGCCGCATTCATCAGCGAGCGTGCGAAGATCCACGTCGTCACTTGCGACAAAATCAGCGTGACCAGTTTTGGTTGGGCACCGGTTTCGCTACGACCATGAAAAAAGCCCTCCACGGTGGCACGGCGGGGCGACATCAAAAGTGTGCCAATCGCGAGGGCACCGATGGCGACGGCAAGGGTCAAGGGCATGGTGGGAAGCTTTCGTATTTGACTGGTGCAAGTTGTGAGAAACTTGCCCATGTGCGGCTGAGAACGGAAATCACAACTGCGTGAGTCTTTGGCTGAGTAGAGGCTGTATTGGAAAATATTTTACGGGTATCGGAAATATTGATTTTAAAAATCATGAAATTAATAAAATAAATAAATCACACGCCGCAATTGTTATAAAATAAAAAAAGACTATATCCTATTTAGCAGCGAATTTTTGCTGTTTTTATGGAAAGGGATATTTTATGTCCTTTAAAGATTTCTCGACCTCAAGAAAAACGCCAACCAAAGCGCCGGCAGACGCCAAACTTGCCGCCGCAGCGAAGCCGGACGTAACATCCAGCGAAGCTGCGCCGAAGCCAAAAGTCTAAATATGTTGAAGGGGGCTAGCCCCCTTTGCCACCTCAACGGGCAGAGCCTTTATACTAGGCTGCCCGGTGAATTTGCATGTCGGCATGCATAATCAATGAAAATACGTAAAGGAATATTTTGAATGGCATCGCAAACCGGTAACGGTAATCAAGGTGGTCCTTGGGGAAGCGGGGGCGCACCTGGAGCGGATATAGAAGACGCCGTTCGCCAGGCACAGGCGCGCATTCGGCAACTGTTGCCAGGTGGTGGCGCCCGAGGCCTGATTATTGTGGTCGCGCTTTTGTTGGCGGTGCTCGGCGCTTGGACGTCTTATTATACGGTCCCGAGTGATTCTGTTGCCGTCGTGCAGCGGTTCGGCAAGTACCTCAACGAAGTTCCGCCGGGTCTGCATTTTAAATTGCCGCTCGGCATTGATGTGGCGACGGTGGTCCCGGTGAAGCGCCAGTTAAAGCAAGAATTTGGCTTTTCGACCCCAGGCGCTACGGATGGCTTCCAAAGCCCGCGTCTGCGCGATGCGCGCCGTGAAACCGAAATGGTAACTGGTGACTTGAACGCGGCCCTGGTCGAATGGGTCATTCAATACCGAATTTCCGATCCACAGAAATTCCTGTTTGAAGTGCGCGAGCCGAGTGAAACGCTGCGCTACGTATCGGAATCCGTGATGCGCGAAGTGGTCGGTGACCGTACCGTCGACGAGGTCATCACCATCGGGCGTCAGGAAATCGAATCTGAAGCACTGATTAAGATGCAGGCGCTCTCGACCAAATATGCCATGGGAATCAGCATCGATCAGGTGCAGTTGAAAAACATCAACCCGCCGAAGCCGGTGCAGGAATCCTTTAACGAGGTAAATCAAGCCCAGCAGGAAAAAGAAAAATTGATCAACGAAGCTAGACGCGATTACAACAAGGTGATTCCGCTGGCCGAAGGTGAGAAAGATCAACGCATTCGCGAAGCCGATGGCTATCGGTTGAAGCGGATCAATGAGGCCGAAGGTGATGCGTCCCGCTTTACCGCGTTGCTTGCCGAATACAGCAAGGCCCCTGAAGTCACCCGACGTCGGATTTATATCGAAACCCTACAAGACGTCATGCCGGGACTTACATCGAAAATTGTCATCGATGAGCAGGCGCGCAGCATTCTGCCCCTGTTGAATCTCGGCAGCGGCAAAGGAATTCAGCCATGAACAAATTTATCAAAGTCTTAGGTGTCCTGATCCTTGTTGCCGGCACCTATGTGGTGACCAGTTCGGTCTATACCGTGAACGAAGTGGAACAGGTGATCATTACCCAGTTCGGTAAGCCGGTCGGAGAGCCGGTAACGACGGCGGGGCTCAAGCTTAAGTTGCCGTTCGTGCAAGAGGTCAACGCCATCGATAAGCGGGTCCTAGAATGGGACGGCAACCCATCCGACATGCCGACCAAGGACAAGCTATATATTTCCGTCGACCTGTATGCCCGTTGGCGTATCACCGAGCCGATGCCGTACTTCTTGCGTTTGCGTGACGAGCGCAGCGCGCAGTCACGCCTTGATGATATACTCGGCAGTGAGACCCGCAACGCGGTCGCCAAGCATGAGTTGATCGAGCTTATCCGTACCACCAAAGACCGTGTGCCGCTTCGTGACACGTTGTTGACCGATGCTGAGCGTAAGCAGGATATCGGATCGTTGGTACCGATCAGCAAAGGTCGCGCTGTGGTTGAAGCGCAGATATTTGCGGCGGCGGCAGACAAGGTGAGGGTGTTCGGCATCGAACTGCTCGATATCCGGTTCAAGCGCATCAATTATAACGAAAGCGTGCGTCCAAAAATTTACGATCGGATGATCAGCGAGCGTCGTCAAATTGCCGAGCGTTTCTTATCCGAGGGTAACGGCGAAGCCGCACGTATCCGCGGTAACCGGGTGCGGGATCTGAACAAGATTCAGTCCGAAGCTTATCGCCAGGTCGAAGAAATTCGAGGCCTTGCGGACGCCAAAGCGACCGAAATCTATTCAAAGGCTTACAATCAAAGCCCGCAGTCTGTCGAGTTCTACGAATTCACGCGGACCATGCAGGCGTACAAGCTGATGATAGCCGATAACACCACGCTTGTTCTATCGACCGACAGTGACGTGTTCAAATTCCTGAAGGGAATGAATCCGGACGCTGCATCCGCCGCAAAAAAATGAGCGAGGAGGGGATCATGGAAAAAGCAGTGACCCCGACGGCAGTGCCTGAGGCGGACGTTGCAAAGCGCAGAAAATGCCTCAGGTGTTCAGCGACATTCTTGAGTGCTTGGTCTGGGCAGCGGGTGTGCGGGCATTGCAAAAGCACCAAATCGTGGCGTGATCATGAGCCGTTAAGGCGCAAGGCCACGACAGAGAAGTCCGCATCAGTTAAAATGCTCAGCCAATAAAGCGTAAGACCGGCGGCGGGCTTCTTGGCTATGTGTCCATGTGAGCACGACAAGCTCGTCGATGCCAAGCTGCGCGCCAAGGGCGCGTAGCTTGGCGCTGACCTCTTCGCCGTCCCCGATCAGGGCACCGGCCCGCAATCGGTCACGGTGCCGACGCTCGGCCTCTGAAACAGAGTCCCAATCAATGTTTTCTGGCGCGATGATCGGTCGAAGGTCGCCGAGCGAGCGGCGCACCTTATTGTAGGCCCGTGAGGAAAACAAAACCTCGGCTTCCTCCGTCGTGTCTGCCGCCAGTGCCCAAACACACACGGTCGCTTGCGGTTTCGGAAACCGCTCACTCGGTTGATAGTTATCCCGATATAACGTGAGCGCCTGCGCGACTCCTTGGCCGTCGGTGATGAAGTGCGCGAAACAATACGGGATACCGAAATGGGCGGCGACAGATGCGCCGTAGTCGGATGTCCCGAGCATCCATATCTCGGGCGCCGTATCTGTCACGGGATAGGCGACGATATTCTTGAAATGATGGCCGTCCGGCAGCGGTGCGCCCGACACCCAAGCCATCAAGTCGCGCACGTTTGATGGGAAATTGTTGGCGTCTTCATGGGCATTGGGATTGAGCGCCATTGATGTCAAGCCATCGCCTCCAGGCGCCCTGCCGAGCCCAAGATCGATGCGGCCGGGGGCGAGGGATTCCAAGACACGAAACTGTTCCGCCACCTTGAGTGGCGCATAATGCGGCAACATGACGCCGGCGCTGCCTAAGCGGATGCGGCTGGTGCGCTGCGAAATGGCCGCCATCAGAATCTCAGGCGCCGTGCCGTTGATCGCCGGATGATTGTGGTGTTCGGAAACCCAGAACCGATGATAACCGAGCTCTTCGGCGAACGCGGCGAGTTCGACCGTATCGCGTAAGGTTTGTGCGGCGGGCACACCGTCTGCGGCGGTCGATTGGTCGAGAACGGAAAGTTTCATGAGCGGTCTTTTCGATGCGAATGTGGGAATGCGGTACGGCTCTGATGTTCTAGTCTAAGCCTGTCAGATCAAATCTTCCAAGATTTCTAAAACATCTTCCGGATCGGCCCGCAGTCTGTAGTCAGCGTTCACGTAGGCATAGATAATGACGCCGTCCTGGTCGATCACATAGGTGGCGGGCAAGGGCAGGGTAAAACTGTCGTCTCCATTCAGCGTCGGCAGATCGTTGCCGAGGCGCTCCAGATACATCGCCTGAATGCGGGTGTCGACGGTGAACACCAGGCCGAATGCGGCGGCAACTTTATTGCCGACGTCGCTTAACACCGGAAACGCCAATTGATGCTTTTCGGCGAGTCCCAGTGAGTTGTCTGGCAACATCGGCGAGATCGCGAGCATCGACGCGCCCAACCGCTCCATGCGGTCGAGCTTGGCTTGATAGGCGCGGAGTTCCAAATTGCAATATGGGCACCATTCACCACGGTAAAAATTGATCACCACCGGGCCATCGACCATCACATCCGTCGAGCGCACCGTATTGCCGAGCTGATCGGGCAACTCAAACGCCGGCGATTGATCGCCGACCGCCAACGCCTGTGCTGCGATCCCAGTTGCGACCAGGTCGGCCGTTGTGGTGTCGATCATGTCGAGGACATCGCGGTCATGGGTCCGCTGTTTTTCCGCTTCGAACGCAGCAATATCTTTGGATAAGCGCATCAATGGCTCCAATGCAGGTACTTGGTTGCTGTCCGGAACAATTCAGCGAAGCGACACTAACACGGACGCAGGGCCGGAGCCACGGCAGTTGACGCTCGCTCGTTGATCGAAATTGCGTAAATAGAAAATGGTAGTGGTCGTAGTCAGGTGCGAACCCGTCTCTGCTGAATTCCCTAAGCAGTCGAACAGGGAAAGAAAATGAGATTAAGCAAAAGCTTTGGTGAATGGGCTTGTCAGAGGAAATGATCTAGTACGGCGAGCTTTCATGCAGTCAACATTCGCCATTCATCCAGCGCTTTGGAACGGAACTTTCGATAGTAGGTTTAGTCTATTAGGTGACGCTGTGCATTGAAATGATTTTGAACCTGACCTTGTATTGAGGCGAATTTTTGCAACGGTGCCTCAGACCGAAAACAGCACATTGCACGTTCTCGTCGCCGGAATAGCAGATGACTGTTTTCTGCTCGGTTGTTCATCCACCGACTTTATCGGCCACCGCAATCAAATTATAGTTTTCTCTGACAACGCCACTTTACGGGCCTTGCTACTCGCAAAAAATCCCACCTACGATCAGCATACCTCCAGCAGCAAAGCTAACGGGTTCAGAAAAACACATAAACTAATCCAGACCTTTTGGGAAAAATATAAAGCTTTGGGAGGAATGATGAACTTCGTATGGCATCACGTTAAGGTAGACAACTTGACAATAACAATAGAGAAATCGCACTTCGCATCATATCCCGCCATTGAGGATTTAGTGAATTATTGAAAGAAATAATATGCTGCACACCAAGCCGGGCGAGGGAGGTTCGTTCTCAAAACTTCTGTTCACATATACTGTAATCGGTGCGCTGATTGGGCTGATCGTTCTGCATCCACTGACCATTTCCGTATTGTGGCTTGAATTCTCGGCAAAATCGATAAATCAGACAAGCTATTTGGATTTTATGCAAAGTCGGCTGTGGCTTGGGTTTGTACCCCGTAGACTTATTATGGGGGCGGTTTATTTGATAACGGGTGGCCTTCTCGGGTTTGGGTTTGGTGTTCTTACACGATCCCGTATTCTCCGATTAAAGGAACTAAAGTTTTTTTCTGGTATGATTGGCCGCACCATTCCTGAGATCATCAATGCTGGGGAAGGTAGCCAGGTAGAGTTCAAGTCATCGGTCCGCTGGGACATGGAAAACAACAGCACGAATAAGACATTGGAAAAGGTCATTGCAAAGTCGATTGCGGGTTTTTTTAATAATCGCGGCGGTAATCTTTTGGTAGGCGTTTCAGATGATGGAATTATCTTGGGTCTTGAAAACGACTATCGAACGCTCCGACATAAAAACCGCGATGGCTTCGAACGACTGGTCGTCGATATTATCCGCAAAACCCTTGGTGGCGATCTATGTCCATTGGTACATTTTTCATTTGCAGAAATCGATAGCAAGGATGTTTGCATGCTGATTATTGAATCAGCCCCACGCCCGGTTTATTTTGATGATAAAGGGCAGTTACTGTTTTTTGTTCGTAGCGGAAACTCCACGCGACAGTTGGATGTGCGAGAGGCGATGGAGTTTGCCCAGAACCGATGGGACTGAAATGGTGTCAACTTTTATCTCAGAAACCTATGTTTGGCTGATTTGGTCGAGCGCCTTCCTTGTGCCGTGGCTTGCGGCCTTTGTCGGATTTCCACAATACCGCAGGATGATGCTTTGGGCGAGCTTGTTCACGGCACCTTTAGGGTTAACCGAGCCGCTTTTTGTGCCTGAGTACTGGAATCCGCCCAGTCTTTTTGACCTCGCGCAGACAACAGGATTTGACATCGAAAGCGTGATTTTCTGCTTCGGTATCGGGGGAATCGGTGCCGTCTTATACAGCCTGTTAACCGGATATGTGCCCGCCCGGATGGGTACGGACGATAAGAATCACCCTTTGCACCGGCATCACTACAAGGCTTTGGCAGCACCGTTTGTGGTATTTCCCGTTCTGTATTTCTTTCCATGGAACCCGATTTATCCAGGTATCATCGCGATGGCTGTCGGGGCAATCGCAAATATCCTTTGCCGACCGGACCTTAAGAGGAACACGTGGATTGGCGGCATTTTATTTCTCCTTTACTATGCAATTTTCCTTGCTGGACTTGAGTGGACGGTTCCGGGATACATCGACCGAGTGTGGAATCTGAGCTCTCTTTCAGGGTTTATGATATTTTTCATGCCAATCGAAGAACTCGCATTTGCTATTGCTTTCGGCATGTACTGGTCAGGGGTTTACGAACACATCACCTGGCGGCGCTAAAATTCGGCTCTGTCAGAGGAAACTGGCTTTTGACGGCTCCCCGCCCCTTCTCTAATTTTTAGAGATGAAAAATCCGTCCCGTTACTTCAAAATATCACCTGATACCATTCGCTTGGCCGTGATGATGTATATCCGTTATCCGCTCTCACTGCGGCACGTCGAAGATATATCTCACGAACGTGGTATCGACATCAGTTATGGAACGGTTCGGACATGGTGTAACCGGTGCGGACTAATCTTTCCGCAGAAATCAGAAACAAGAGAACCGTGTCCATGCAGAGCGCGCCGCAATGGCGCTGGCATTTGGATGAGATGTTTGTGAAGATCAATGGTGAGACGCATTATCTTTGGCGGGCCGTTGATGACGAAGGAAAAGCCCTTGAATCCTTCGTTACTAAAAGACGGGATCGCAAGGCTGCGTTGAAATTCCTGAAGAAAGCTATGAAACGATACGGCCAGCCTAGAGTGATGGTGACCGATAAATTGCGGTCATATCGAGCATCAATGAAAGTTATCGGCAACGAGGCTCGGCAAGAAACGAGGATGTGTTTAACTACATTGAGATGTTCTATAACCCGAAACGTAAACACGTTAGGAACGGGATGCTATCGCCCGTCGCATTCGAACAACAGCAAACTATTAAACCCGAGGGTGTCTAGAAAATCAGGGCATCTGAATTATTGATTTTTTAGATAATCAATAACGGCTTTCCGCTCTTCTTCCTTCTTCAGCTTGAGGGTCATTGATGAGGGGATGCCGGTTTTGGCCTTGGTGTAAGAGGTCGGATCTTCGAGGTAAGCCATTAATTCCAATTCCGTCCAAGTCCAGTCGGCATCCGTGAGGCCTTTGTACTTTGTGAATCCTTCGGCTGTGCCGGCCTGGCGCCCGACGACACCAGCGAGAGATGGACCTATCTTGTGCTTGCCAGCCTCAAGGTCATGACAGGCCTTACACTTTCGATAGATCTTTTCACCTTCGACTGCGATAGCTGTTGAAGGCAATGAGATTGCGATGGCGGCCAGTAAAGCAAACGCGATCGGGTAACGCCGTATAATCTTCATAATTCTCACCTCTCAACTCTTGATTTGTGCATCCACCCCCCCCCTGCCGTCTACGAGTTTATCGATAGAGGGTTCCCAGGTTTGACGCCACGGCGTTGCAACTGAAGCGATATCGGTGCCGTGACATGAACAGGAAAGTAAAACGGTCTTTTCGAGCGTCGTCCTTAACCAAAGTCAAGGAGGCGCTCGCCTGCGCATGCTCTTATTTAACAATTCCAGTTTTGCATTGGGTGGCAATACGAGGAGAGACGAGACAATGGCTGAAACGGAAAACAACGATACCAAAGACGATGAAGACGAGCGCATCCCAGTAATGCAGAGCATTCTGGATAACCCGTTTCTTCTTTTATTCATCGGCGTTGCTGTGCCGTCGGTCTTTTACACGATCTGGGGGATCATGGAAATCGCTGCGATCCCGATCGCGAACTAGGGGGATATACATATGGCCATAACACCGCCGGAAGAACGACTGTGGTGGAAAGAGCCTCTGGCGCGGATGGAAATCACCTGGATTTTAGTCGCCTTCGTTTGGGGCTTGGTGATGTTTTTCACCATGATTTTTTGGCACATCGAAGGGCAGCAGAACCTGTCCAATGAAGCGTATCGCATTAAACCCGATGTTTTTGCCGCCAAAGTTGAGGCCTTCGCCGACGAGTACACGGTCCGCGAAGAAGGCGATACCGGCATTCCAGTGGTGCGCCCGCCGGCTGGCGGTGATGCTTACATGTTGGGGCGACTATGGGAATGGTGGCCGGTGCTGGAGCTTAAAAAAGGCGAGAGCTATCGCCTGCATCTTAGTTCTTTGGATTGGATGCATGGGTTTTCTTTGCAGCCGACTAATATCAACATTCAGGTTCATCCGAATTACGAAATGGTGCTGACGATCACCCCCGATGAAGCGGGTGTGTACAGCGTCGTTTGTAACGAATTTTGCGGTATCGGCCATCATCAGATGGTCGGTCGCATCTACGTGACTGAATAGAGGGGGCCGACATGGCATCGACATTTGCACATCGGGTTTGTCCGGAAACGGGACTCAAGGTTTGCCGGGATGCAGAAAAACTGATCAAGGCAAACGCCGTGGTGGCAATCGTATTTCTCGCCATTGGTGGATTGTTCGGCTTGTTGGTGGCGCTGACGCGTTGGCCGGCATTACATATGCTGCCGGCGGATTTATTCTATCTGGCGCTGACGGCACACGGTGCCGACATCTTGATTTTCTGGGTGATCTTCTTTGAGGTCGCGATCCTTTATTTCGCCTCGGCAATTCTTTTGAATTGTCGCCTCGCGACGCCACGTTTCGCATGGCTTGCGTTTGTGCTCATGTTGGTCGGCGCATTGATGAGCAACGTCGCCGTATTGCAGGGTGAATCGAGCGTGATGTTCACGTCCTACGTGCCGATGAAGGCGGCGCCGCATTTCTATCTTGGGCTCATTTTATTCGCGGTTGGGGCGCTGGTTGCGGTGTTCGTGTTTTTTGGGACCCTGGTTATCGCGCAACAAGAAAAAACCTACAAAGGATCGATCCCGCTGGTCACTTTTGGCGCGGTCGCGGCGGCGATTATCGCGGTCTACACGATTGCATCCGGTGCCATCATTTTGATTCCAACATTCTTATGGTCACTTGGTTTGATTGCCGACATCGACACGCTCACCTATCGCCTTGTGTGGTGGGGGCTTGGGCACTCGTCGCAACAAATGAACGTCGCGGCGCACGTCGCCGTATGGTATGCGATTGCCGCCCTCACCATCGGTTCGAAACCACTCAGTGAGAAAGTCAGCCGCGGCGCATTCTTGCTTTATATCGCTTTTCTGCCGATCGCCTCGGCGCACCACTTACTAACCGATCCCGGCATCAGTTCCGAATTCAAGGTGTTCAACACGTCATATGCCATCTATCTCGCCGTGTTGGCGAGTATGATCCACGGCATGAGTGTGCCGGGTGCAATCGAGTCCGCACAGAGACGCAACGGCTTCACACGAGGTGTGTTCGGCTGGCTGCGCAATGCGCCTTGGGCCAACCCGGCGTTTTCAGGGATGTTCTTATCGCTGGTCATGTTCGGGTTCGTTGGCGGCATTTCCGGCGTCGTGCTTGGCACGGAACAGCTCAATCTATTGATGCACAACACGCTCTATGTGACCGGCCATTTCCATGGCACGGTTGCTGCGGGCACCACACTTGCCTTCATGGCGATCACCTACTTGATTGTGCCGCTGATCTTTCAGCGCGAGATGATCCTCAAGGGCTGGTGCAAGTGGCAGCCGTACTTGTTCGGCATTGGCGCGTTCGGCCTGTCGATGTTTATGATGGGGGCCGGGACACTTGGCGTGGCGCGTCGCCATTGGGATATGACATTCTCAGATGCGGTCCTCAGCTTCGATTATCCGCCAGCGGCGTTCCTCATGATGGGGCTCAACGGCATCTCTGCTATCCTCGCGACCATTGGCGGTATCATGTTCGTGGTCGTGGTCGTCGGTTCTGTGCTGTTTGGCAAGCGACGTGACGCCGCAGCTGTGAAAGCGTTCCCCGTGGTCTTTCAAGGCGGCGGTGTGGCTGTTGCCACGCACGGCAGCGAGGGCACGATGAAGTTGCCAGGGACGATCACTTTGGTCTCGGTCTTTTTTGTCAGTTTTGTGCTCTACTACTACGTCAATTGGAAGTTCCTGTCGGAGGTCTGGCCGCTTAGTTAAGGCCGGATGATAAGGAGGACGCCAGCATGCGGACGACCCTGAAAGAGTTGTACGGGCTGTTCAAAGTCCGGATCGGCTTCGCCATTGCACTGAGCGCGATGGCCGGGGTGGCGGTTACACCGGGGCTTAGTCTGCCGGTCTGGCAAATTGTTGTTCTCGGCCTAACAGCGCTCGGTGCTAGTGCGGCTGCCGGTGCCTTTAATCAACTGGTCGAGGTCGATCTCGACGCACGAATGGCGCGCACGCGGCGGCGGCCGTTCGTGACGGGTCGCTATAAAGCGGGCCTGGCATGGCATCTCGGAATACTGCTGCTGCTCGCCGGATCTGTGACGGTCGCCGGGTTGATGCTCAATCCGCTGGTCGGCTTTTATCTGTTCCTCGGGGCTGTTTTCTATGGTGTCATCTATACCGTGTGGCTGAAGCGTCGCACACCATGGAACATCGTGATCGGCGGCTTGTCCGGGACCTTCGCGGTGCTCGCCGGATCTGCCGCCGTGGCGCCGGTGCCAGGGCCGGTGCCGATGATCCTTGCGATGGTGTTATTTCTTTGGACGCCCCCGCATTTTTGGTCGCTCGCCGCAGCACTAGAAAAAGATTACGCGACCGCTGGTGTGCCAATGTTGCCGGTGGTCCTCGGTATGCGACGTGGTGCCCGCGTGATCTTCGCCCACACTTTGGTGTTGGTCATCATATCCCTGCTCCCGGGATTGTTCGGCTATGGGCCCGTATACATGATCCCGGCGGCTCTCGGCGGCGGTTATTTTCTCTATCGGAATTGGATTTTTGTGCGTGATCCGCGTCCGGTGACGGCGATGAGGACCTTTTTCGCTTCACTGGCGCAGCTTATTTTAGTGCTTGCTGGGGCCATGTTGGAGGGAGGATTCATTGCTGGCCTTTAGAGCGTCATTATTGTGGGCACTGGCCTTGAGTGTTCTCGCCCTCATGCTGCCAATCGCCGCCGCTGCGTCATTTGATCGTGCCAAGGCCCTTGAGGTCTCGCAAGCCTCTCTCGGGACGAAGCTCGGCAGCTATCGTTTCACCGATACTCGAAACCAAGTTGTCCTCCTGGATGCGTTTATGGACAAGCCGTTGGTGATTAGCCTCGTCTACACCAGTTGTGCCGATATTTGTCCTATTGTGTCCGAGACCCTTGCCGACGCGGTCACGGTTGCGCGCGATGCGTTGGGTGAAGACAGTTTTCGAATCGTCACCATTGGTTTTGATGCCCGCAGCGATTCACCAAATCGTATGCGGTCCTATGCCGCGTCGCATGGCATTCGTGTCGACGGCTGGCATTTTCTGAGTGCCGATGCGGCGACCGTCGATAGCTTAGCGCGAGACCTTGGGTTTTCGTTTCGGCCCTCGCCACAGGGCTTCGATCACTTGTCGCAAACGTCTGTCATCGATACCGATGGTCGGGTTTATCGACATATTTACGGCGCTGACTTTACGCCGCCATTGTTGGTCGAACCGCTTAAACAATTGACCTATGGTGGGCGCATCGAGATGACCAGCATCGACGGTCTGATCAATCGGGTGCGTTTGTTTTGTACCCTGTACGATCCGGCCAGCGGCAAATACCGCTTTGATTATTCGATATTCATCGCGACGGCGTTGGGGGCGCTGAGTCTCGGTGGTGTTGCCATTGTTTTGGTGCGGGCTTGGTTGGCACAGCGCAAAACAGCCCGGCACGTGTAGCCGGATAACCTGAAAGAAATATTGTGAAAGCAATCCAATCGGTATTGCGTTGGGGATTTATGTGGTTAGAAGGCTGGTTCGACCAAGCTTTCGGCGCGCGCTGGAACCCTATGTATTATCTGGGCGGCTTGGGCTTTTTCTACTTTTGGATCGTCGCCGTTTCCGGTCTTTACGTTTATGCATTCTTCGATACCGGCCTGACCGAAGCGTATACTTCGGTTGAGGAAATGACCCATAGCCAATGGTATCTGGGTGGCGTCATGCGCTCGTTGCACCGCTATGCCTCGGACGCACTCGTCATTATGATGGCATTGCATATGACCCGCGAGTTCGCTTTCGATCATTATCGAGGACCGCGCTTTTTCTCGTGGATTACCGGCGTGCCGATGGTCTGGCTGGTGATCGCGGCAGGGGTCACAGGGTATTGGTTGGTTTGGGACACGTTGGCGCAGTACGTCGCCATTGTGTCGGCGGAGTGGCTTGATTGGCTGCCTATTTTCGGCGAGCCGATTGCCCGCAACTTCATGAAGCAGGGTAGCCTCGACGATCGTTTTTTCACACTGCTTATCTTTCTTCACATCGCGGTCCCTTTGATTTTGTTGCTGGTGATGTGGATTCATTTGCAGCGCGTGGCGTACGCTCGTTGGAAACCGGCGCGGGGTCTGGCTGTCGGTACTTTGGCGATGTTGATTGCCCTTTCGTTTATCGCACCGGCTGTCAGCCACGCCCCAGCGGATCTTGATCGGGTGCCGCAACAGTTGAATCTTGATTGGTATTATCTGTTCGCCTATCCACTGATTGAGAATTGGGGCGCTGGCACGGTTTGGATGATTGCCTTTGCAATAACCTTCGTGCTGATGCTGCTGCCGTGGTTGCCGCCGCGCCGCAAGCTCCCAGCGGCGGTCGTTGATCTGGCAAACTGTAATGGGTGCACGCGTTGTTCCGAAGATTGCCCGTTCGGTGCCATCGCAATGATGCCGCGTACCGACGGCTTGCCGTTCGACCGCCAAGCCGTTGTTGATGAAAACGTTTGCGTCAGTTGTGGCATTTGCGTCGGTGCCTGCCCGACGGCGATGCCATTCCGCCGCCGCAGCGAGTTGATTCCCGGGATCGATCTGCCAGGACTGACAGCCGCCGAACTGCGCGACAAAATCCATGCGGCGTCGACTAAAATGACAGGCACCGCGCGCGTGCTGATGATTGGTTGCGAGCATGGGATCAAGAGCAAAAAGCTAGCGAGTGAAAATAGGATCGGGGTCGATCTGCCGTGTGCCGGCATGTTGCCACCGTCATACATCGACTACATCCTCAGCAAAGGATTAGCGGACGGCGTTGCGGTCGTCGGTTGCCGTGGTGGCGAATGCCAGTACCGCCTTGGGCCGGAATGGAGCGAGGATCGCTTCGAAGGACGGCGTGACCCGTATCTGCGCGATCGCGTGCCGCGGGATCGGCTGTTACGTCTTTGGATGGCGCCGATAGAATGGCAATGCGCCGTCAATGACCTCGACGCATTCCAAAATACGCTGACCTGCCGAGATGCCGGTCCTGACCAGGACTCGCATCCTGCGGAAACAGACGGTGTGCAATCATGAACGCGGCCTTCCGATATGCCTTTCAGATTTGCATCTATGTGGGGTTTGCGCTGCTTTTGGGCTATTTCTCGCAAGCCCCGACCTATCGACCGATTCCCGAGGGTGCGGCGCAAGTAAAATTGAGTTTTGCGCACGGTGGCAAACCCATAGGAGGATGCCGTGACCGGACAGAGGCTGAACTGCAAGCACTCGCGGCGAATATGCGTAAACCACAGCTTTGTTCGCGTGAAAGGGTGGCGGTGACAATTGTTTTCGAGTTGGATGGGGTGACGGTTTTTGAGGATGCTTTGGCACCGTCTGGATTGCGAGGGGACGGTCCCTCGCAGATGTACCAGAAATTCACGGTTCCGGCTGGATCTCATGAGGTCACACTGCGGCTTCGCAATACCACCCGGACAGAAGGCTGGGACTATCAGGCACATCGGGTTGTTGAGCTTGATGCAGGACAAATTCTAGCGATCGACTTCGATCCCAGCGCTGGGGGATTTATAATCTCGAGCCCTGGAAGCGAGGGGTAGTAAGATGCCACTGATTGAATGGCGAGACGATTTCCGCACCGGCATAGATGCTGTTGATTATGAGCACCGCGAAATGATTAACCTCATCAATGGGGCGCACGTAAAGCTTCATGGGGCACCATCAAGGGATGAAATTGAGTCGTTTCTGGGTGAAATTCATACCCGTATCGCTGCCCACTTCGCGCTTGAAGAGAGCATCATGCGCGCACGTGGATATGATCAATTCGTCGATCACAAAGAAGATCACGAAAGGCTCCTCGACAGCATTCGCGATATCATGGATCATTATGACGCTGGCGACTTCGACGGTATGAGCGACGAATTGAGCCATCGCTTGCAAGATTGGTTCGTCGAACACTTCAAAACGAAGGATTCACGACTACACCGTATGCTGGGTGTATTCTAGTCAACGCTTAGCAGTCGACGTGTAAACTCAAAATCATTAGTATATTGAATAAAAGCAGGGAATGGTTGCTGCCGTCAGGAAAGGCAACGGTTAATGATGGATGAGGAGAGCTTTCGGATTGTTCGTGGACAGCCCTTATTTTCAGGGCTTGAGCCGTCTTTGTTTGACTCTCTGGTTGCCGGCGCCCAACCACGCACCTATCCAAAAGGACGTTTACTATTTCAGCGGGGCGATCCGGCGGACCATTTTTATATCATTTTTGATGGGTGGGTGAAGCTCTATCGTGATACGCCAAACGGCGATCATGTGGTGCTTGGTGTTTTTAGTCGTGGCGATATGTTCGCTGAGGCTGCAGCCTTTGTCGGTACAGGGTATCCCGCTAGCGCCGAGATTATCGAAGATGCAAAGCTTCTGGCTGTTGAGACCAAGCGCTTCATCTCGGTGGTTGAAAGCCATCCGAGTGCGTCACTGAATATGCTGGCATCAATGTCACGCCATCTGCATCGCTTGGTCTATGAAGTCGAACGTTTGAAAACTCGATCCGCCAGTCAACGGCTTGTCGAATTTTTACTTCGACGCTGCCAGGTGATGGATGGCCCCGCCGTGATCGATCTGCCGTATGACAAGAACCTCATCGCGGCCCGGTTGGGTGTGCAGCCTGAAAGCCTGTCTCGTCTTCTCAACAAACTTCGCGATTATGGTGTTGAAACCAACGCAAATCGCGTGCTTGTCGCCGACGTGGCACGTCTACGCGAATATTGCCCGGTCGATGAACAAGAGCATGAGGAGCGAACGGTCGCTTGATCCGGTAGTTTATGCCTCGCGTCCGACCCGCGGCCCGGTTAGGACCGGCCAATAGACGATGGCAAAAATCACGAAAGCGGCGATCCAACTGAATCCTGCAGCCAGCATGCCTTCGTTATAGTATGCAGGAAAAAAGACCGGGGCGACGACGCGAATTAGGGCGCCGAGCGTCACCATTCCATAGCTGAAAACGGTTGCCGACCCGATAACCAAGGGGCGACCGGTATGTCCGAGTGCAGCGCGGCTCATGACCGCTAATATCATCGTTCCCGCTGCCCCTGCGGTTAGTGCATGAAGCGCGGTAGCAGCGGAGAGAGTATCGCCAAGTATCGCGCCGCCCTTTAAGCCAAGACCGATCACCAACCAAGCAAAGCCCACGTGCAACACCGCGACGATGGGTTCCGAGATTGTCCGTAATCCGCACCATCCGGCGAGCCGCATCGCGTTCACGACTGCTGCCGCATATGCTAACCATCCGGTTGCAGTGGCATCGGGGTAACCGATATCAGCAATGGTGAGGGCGGCAACAAGGATGATGCCTGCTACATTCAGGGGGGCGCGATTGACCGGCAGTTTTTCTTCTCCCCTACGGCGCAGTGCATTGGTGGTGAATGCTGGCACCACGCGCCCGCCGATGATGGCGATTAAAAGTGCCAGCAGGTCGACGGCGAGGCGATGACCGACTTCAATGCCGGTATCGATCACCCCCATAAATTCAAGATGGACCAGTAGGTTTGCGGCAAAAAAACCGCCCAGCAGCGGCACGAAAATAAGGTTCCGTTTTGACCAGCCTTTGGCCAGCGCGCCGATGACGAAAACGCCCAATACCGGAATGAAAGCAAGGTCCAACGCAGCGGTGACCTCGACTGACCAATAGGCGGAAAACCCGAAGCCGATCCGACCCAATAGCCATAGGATGCTGAGAACGCAAAGCGACATGCCGTGTACGGCGCGGGCGCCGGTCCAACTCGGCACAGCAGTGAGTAAAAATCCGGCGACGGCGGCAATGGCAAAACCGAATAACATCTCGTGGGCGTGCCAAACAAACGGTGTCATGGCGATGGGCAGAGAAATGAATTGTCCGTCGGTATGACTTACGCCGAGCCATAATAGAAAAGCTGCCATCACGAACGCGCCCCAGATGGCGCAAAATAGGAAAAATGGACGAAATCCGTATGAAAAGAAGATATCGAAGCGGGATTTCATGGTTTTCCTAACCGTTGATAAGGCGTGATCCAGGTACGTGTAAAAGAACCTGTTGTCGGATATTTGGGGGCATAACGAAAAGCGCCGTCGATAGGGCATCGGCGTCAACGGCGTCGGGGGCAGCAATGGTTACGGCACCTCGTTCTGTGGCGCTTTGGCCTGTTTGAGGATCAAATAAATGGTGCTGTGGCGCGTTATCGGTAAAGCGGGTCCCAACACTGTTGGATGTCGCGATGGCGGTTTCTTTAATTTTTGCCTCGCCACCGTTCGGCAAATTTATGCGCCAAGGCCGTCCGTCAGGATGTGCACCCAGTGCACGGGTTTCACCAAGATTGATCAGAACATTGTTCCAGCCCCGTTGCCTTAGAAGATTGGCGGCGCGGTCGGTGATGTAGCCTTGTGCGATACCGTTAAACGTAAGGTGTGTTCCAGGCGCAAGGTGCAGGCTCGGTGGATCAATGCGGATACAATCAGGACCAATGCATCGCCGCACAGCATCTATCGAAGCGCGAGAGGGGCCGGTTGTGTCGTTGGGGTGTGCTTGAAAGTGCTTGGCGTAAAGCGCCCATAGCGATTGCACGGTGATATCGAACGCGCCGTTGGTGATTGTGGTGAACCATAAGGCACGGCGTGTCAGATCAATGAGTTCTAACGGTGCCGGCGTCAGCGTGCCGGCCCGATTCAGCTGAGACAGGGCCGAGTTTTGTCGGTACAGGCTGAAGATATTTTCCAGGCGCTCAATTTCCTGGCAAACAGCAGCGAGTGCACTATTCGCAAAATGGCGATCCGGATGTGCGAGGATGATACGCGCATTGGCGCCGAGTGCTGTGCCACGCCACTCAAAAATCGGTGCTGCCTGCGCCGGTCCTGCAAAAAAGGCACCGACTCCACCAGCGATAATGGTAATGGCACGGCGGCGGGTTATGACGGTCCCTTCAGTCATTGTTTGAAGCCTCCGCGCTGATGTTCTGTCCCGCAGCGAGTGCCATCCGTCGCTCGCGTTTTTTTCTTTTCGCCACCAAAGGCGGACAAATATGATCATCCACATAGTAGGTCTGGCATTCCAGGCAATGAATGCATTCGTTGGGGTTGATCTCACCGGTCGGATGGATCGCCTGTACGGTGCATCGTTCGCTGCAAATTTGGCATTCATGGCCACATTGGTGGCGGCGTCGCAACCAATTGAACATGCGTAGCCGTGCCGGAATCGCCAAAGCCGCGCCTAGCGGACACAGATAACGACAGAAGAATCGCTCAATGAACAATCCGGCGAGGAGAAGCCCTGCGACATATAAGACAAAAGGCCAGGTGCGCATAAAAGTCATCGTGATTGCGGTCTTAAAAGGTTCGACCTCGGCCAGCAATGTCGCTTCGCGGATCGTATGCAGTGATGTTGCAAACAGCCCGATGAATATAATGTATTTGATTGCCCATAACCGTTCGTGAACGGCGAACGGCACTTGAAGTTGTGGCACGCGAAGGCGCCGCGCTGCGGCATTCATCAGTTCTTGCAAGGCACCGAATGGACAAAGCCAGCCGCAATAAACGCCACGCCCCCAAAATAGTAAAGTGACGGCGACGTATCCCCAAAGAATGAAGATCAGCGGATCGACGAGAAAATATTCCCAGCGGAATTCGTCCAACAGGGCATGTGCAAAGGTCAAGACTTGCAGCACCGACAACTGCCCACCTGCATACCAGCCAAGCCAAACGAGAACGATACCGAGGAAGATCAGTCGGCCGGCATCACGAAAACGACGATAGCGGACCAGCTTGTCTTGAAAAACCAAAACGCCTGTTAGAATGGTAAGCAAGGTGAGGACGCCGGCAATTCTGCCGCGCCGCTCCTCCCAAATGGATTGCCAAAGCGGCATGGTTTGTTCGTCCATCGGGGCCGTAGCGACCGATGGCGTCGTGGCCGCGATGTAAGCGCTGGGAAGACGGTAGTCGAGGGTAAATGTTGCGACCTTGGTGGCGCCGGTGTCTGTGTCATGCCGAAAGAACAATTCGAGACGCCACGGATGAGCCGGCTCAAAGCCCGTATCTATAGGCAGAATAAAGCGGGCAATCTCGCGAAACTCGGGGGCCCCCGTCGCTTTGAGTAACCCGACGTTTTCGTACATGTCGCGATATAGGAGAATCGTTTTTTCGCCTTGGACAATTTGTATTCGGTCGAATACGCCGGTCTTGCGATACTGCCGCCCTTTGAACGAATAATACCCATTGGCGGCAATAAGGATCGCGTTGTCGTTGGCACCAAGCGACGAAAACAATTGCTGGTGCTCACGTGTACCCAATAAGTTTCCGCCGATGCGTGCGGGCGTCAGCAGTGCGGCATAGAGATCAATGAACAAATCGTTGGCTTTGCCTTGGGTATCGATTTCAGCTGAGACGTCTGCGAATGTTAACCGCTTTCTTTGAACGGCTCTCTCGGCGATCAGGTCGCCCCAACTGGCGCTGGTGAACGCTCGGCGCAATAACGATAGGCTCGTCGTGGACGCCGTGCGGGCTCGTAGAACAGACCGGGCAGCTCTAATGACGGCATCTTGGATGACGGCACTTGATATGGTGGCCCCGGAAATAGCGTCTGGCGCATCAGCGGCATGCCGAAGGCGGCGGGCTGTTGGTGCCAGAACGTCGAGACCGGCGAACCCGCTGACAAACTGTTGTAAATCTTGGTCCGATATACCGATTACGAGGATGGGTTCGTTATGCTGACGCAGATGGGCACCGGTTATTTTTCCTTCAAGCGTAACGCCGACCAGGACGTCAATGACCTCGCCACCATATCCAGTCGATCCGACGACTGCAGCCGTTGATAGTACATACCCTGCATGACGTCCGTCGACGAACGCGGCGGCGGCGGGCGGCTCGCCGCTGAAGGCGCCGATGCGCTCGGCATTTGGAAATACCTTTGCCAGAATATCGTTCGCTATATCGTCCGCTATATTGCTGCTATGGGCTGGAAGCACCGAGAGCACAATGATGAAAGCGACACTCGCCAAGCGTATACTCGTCCATATTCTCATATGCCGATTATCCGCGAAACGGCATGCCAAGCCTTGATCACGGTTAAGCGACGGCGGTGCTGTTTCCGAAAGACCCTACCTTAACCAAGGTTAAGGCGCGGTCTCGGCCCTACCTTTATCGTTTCTGTATATTCGCAAAGTGAACGGGCAGGAGCAGGACTGATGAAACGGACTATTTTTTCAGTGGCAGTCGCCGCCACTCTGACATTCGGACTCGCGACCGCGATGGCGGCGGAATCCAAAAAACATGGCGCAACGCCGGGTGACCGTTATGAACCGAGCCTGGACGTGCTTGGTGATCAACCGATGGAGCAGCCGGGCACGAAGCCTGGTGAGATGCCGCTGTCGGTGACGCAATTCGAGCAGGCTAAGCAGATATATTTCGAACGGTGCGCTGGTTGTCATGGCGTGCTCCGCAACGGTGCGACGGGACCGAACTTGACCACCCAGATCACCAAGGAACGCGGTTTCGAGGCGCTGCGCGATTTTATTACTTACGGCTCACCGGGGGGTATGCCCAATTGGGGCACGTCGGGTGATTTAACGGCCGATCAAATTGATTTGATGGCGCGCTATTTACTCGTCGAGCCGCCGCAGCCGCCAGAATTTGGCATGCCCGAAATCTTGGCGACGTGGAAGCTTATAGTGCCGGTCGACAAACGCCCGACCAAGCAGATGAACAAACTCGATCTCGACAATCTGTTTGTGGTCACGCTTCGTGATTCCGGGGAGATCGCCCTGATCGATGGCGGTACTAAGAAGATCGTGAAGATCATAAAAACGGGTTATGCCGTACATATTTCACGACCATCTGCGTCTGGACGATATGTCTTTACCATTGGTCGTGACGCCAAGATCAGCCTTGTTGATCTGTGGATGCCGGAACCGACGACGGTTGCGGAAATCAAGGTCGGCGCCGAGGCGCGGTCCGTCGAGACATCGAAAATGAAGGGTTGGGAAGATAAGTACGCCATCGCCGGTGCCTATTGGCCGCCGCAGTACGTCTTGATGGATGGTGTTACGTTGGAACCCAAAAAGATCGTTTCAACGCGTGGCATGACATACGACACACAAGAGTATCATCCGGAACCACGTGTTGCCGCAATCGTCGCGTCGCACTATCACCCTGAGTTTGTGGTCAACGTTAAGGAAACCGGTCACATCCTGATGGTCAACTACTCCGACCTGAAGAACCTCAAAGTGACCGACATCGAAGCTGAGCGCTTTCTGCATGACGGTGGATTTGATTCGACGGGACGGTATTTCCTTGTTGCCGCGAATGCCCGCAACAAAGTAGCGGTCGTCGACACGAAGGAAAATAAGCTTGTTGCCTTGATTGAGACCGGCATTAAGCCTCACCCAGGTCGGGGTGCCAACTTTGTGCATCCGAAGTTCGGTCCGGTGTGGGCAACCAGCCACCTTGGCGATGAGACCATTGCGCTGATCGGCACGGACCCGGTCGGTCATCCTGATCAGGCATGGAAAGTCGTGCAGACTCTCGAAGGCCAAGGCGGCGGCGCGCTGTTCGTCAAGACTCACCCAAAATCCAAGCATCTGTACATCGATACGCCGTTGAATCCTGAGGCGGAACTCGCATCTTCCGTGGCCGTGTTCAATATCGCCGACATGGCTAAGGACGAGCCCAAGTACACGGTGCTGCCGATCGGCGATTGGTCGGGAATTACCGAGGGTGTGCGCCGCGTCGTGCAGGGTGAATACAACGTGGCTGGCGACGAAGTCTGGTTTTCGGTCTGGAATGCCAAAAATCAGGAATCGGCGATCGTTATCGTTGATGACAAGACCCTAAAGAAGAAAGCGGTCATCCGTGACAAACGGTTAGTGACGCCGACGGGTAAGTTTAACGTCTTTAATACGCGAAACGACGTTTACTAAACCTGTCAACGACGGCAGGGACCGGTGGGTCTAACTCCACCTGCCGGTCCCTGCCTGCGATCACTGAAAGGATAAGAACATGTTGCGCAGCAACTCAGCCGAAGATGAAAGCGCAATGGTCTATCTGGTGGGGGCAGGGCCTGGCGATCCTGATCTTCTGACACGCCGGGCACATACCCTGATCGGAAAGGCCGATGTGGTGGTTTATGACCGCTTGGTGTCACCGGAAATTCTCTCGTTAATTCCTACGGGTACGGCACGGATCAACGTTGGAAAGCAACCTAAGTCGCATCCCATTCCTCAAGAAGAAATCAACGCTTTATTGGTGTCATTAGCATGCGACGGACGTGTCGTTGTCCGCCTCAAAGGCGGTGACCCGTTTATGTTTGGCCGTGGCAGTGAGGAAGCGGCTCATTTAGAGGGCAACAATATTCCCTATGTCGTCGTTCCAGGTGTGACGTCGGCATCCGGTTGTGCTGCCGCTGCGGGCGTGCCGCTGACACACCGCGGCGTGGCCAGCGGCGTTAGATTTGTTACCGGCCATTGCCGCGAGAATATGGAACTCAATCTTGACTGGGATGGATTAGCCGACCCAGACACCACGTTGGTAATCTACATGGGGGTTGCCAACATGGCGCAGATCGCCATCCGTTTGATCACCCACGGGTTGCCCGCGTCGACGCCGGCGATGGCGGTGAGTCAGGGGACGACACCGCGACAGCAATGCCTCGTTTCGACGCTTGGTGAAATCGCCAATGCCACTGCCGACGCGGCACTGCCGTCTCCGGTCATGTTTATTGTCGGGCGGGTCGTCGGGCTTAATGGTGATCTGGGAGGAGAACTTGGCGATGAAGCCCTTATGGCTAATCGTGTTGCGGCACACTACGGCTAGATGTGCGGGAGGGATGGCTTCATTACTCGTCGCTGCCGCGTTTGTCGGTAGTGTTCAGGCGGATCCGATTTCGGCTGAACGACGTGCCAGTCTTGACCACTTGCTGCGCCATGACTGTGGGTCGTGTCATGGCATGACATTGCAAGGCGGGCTTGGTCCAGCGTTGCTGCCGGAGCAGCTTGCCGATTGGGATATCGATGGCCTTGTCGCGGCGATTCTTGCCGGAAATCCAGAACGGGCGATGCCCGCGTGGGATGGGTTGCTGAGCGATGCCGAAGCGCGATACCTCGCTGAGCGGATAAAAAAGGGAGTATCGAATTGATGCTGAGGTTTGCCAAAAATATCCGAACAACAGTAATGACGCTGATGTTCATTTTCGGCCTCGTCACCATATCGCATGCGGAGTCTTTATTTCGTGGCACTGGCGATCTCGGCATCATTGTTGAACGTGCCTCGGGAAGTGTCGCGATTATTGAGACCACCGACATGACGATGCTTGGCCGCGTCGAAGGTTTGGGTGATCTCAGTCATGCATCTGCCGTGTTCTCACGCGATGGCCGTTTTGCCTACGTTTTTGGGCGCGATGGCGGCTTAACCAAGGTGGATCTGCTGTCTGCCACAATTTCGAAGCGGATCATGCAGTCCGGCAACAGCATCGGCGGGGCGATATCACAGGACGGTTCGTTGATCGCGGTATCAAACTACAAACCCGGTGGTGTTCGCGTCTTCGATGCCAAAACCCTGGTTGCTGTCGCCGATATCCCGGCAACCACCGATGATGGAACGTTGTCTAAGGTCGTCGGTCTTGTCGATGCACCCGGCCAACAGTTCGTTTTCAGCCTTTGGGATGCGGGCGAGATCTGGCTCGCCGACTTTATGGACCGCAACAAACCCAAGATTCGTAAATTCAAAAACATCGGCACCAATCCTTATGATGCGCTGATCACTTCTGACGGACGTTATTACGTTGCCGGCCTGTTTGGTGAGGATGGTCTTGCGAAGCTTGATCTTTGGCTGCCGGATACTGGGGTAACACGAATTCTCGACGGTTACGGACGTGGTGAACAGAAGCTCCCGGTCTACAAAATGCCGCACCTTGAAGGATGGGCGAAGGCGGGTAATTACTTGTTCCTTCCGGCGGTTGGGCGTCACGAAGTTCTTGTCGTCGATGCCGCCACCTGGAACGAGGTTGGCCGTATCCAAGTGCATGGCCAGCCAATCTTCGTCGTCGCCCGCCCAGATGGGCGTCAGGTATGGGTTAACTTCGCGCATCCATTGAACGATACGGTGCAGGTCATCGACGTGCCGAGCCTGCAAATCGTCCATAGCTACACACCAGGCAAAGCTGTGCTGCATATGGAATTTACCCCGCGCGGCGAACAGGTCTGGATTTCAGTCCGCGACGAGGATCGAGTCGACGTCTACGACACCCGTACGATGGACAAATTGAAAAGTCTACCTATCGATAAGCCGAGCGGTATTTTTCTTTCCGCGCGAGCCGGAAAGACGGGGTTGTGAAATGCCTCTAAGCGAGAATGAGCGCCTTGTCGTCAATGCCTATCAGCATGATTTTCCGCTGCATCCGCGTCCCTTTGCGGAGATGGCCGATAAGTTAGGTATGTCGGAAGAAAGCGTACTTGCGATTGTCGGTGATTTACGTGAACGGGGCATATTATCGCGTGTTGGTGCGGTGATCGCGCCCAACCGTGTTGGCGCAAGCACGCTCGCCGCCATGTCGGTGCCAGCGGCACAGTTGGAGGAAGTGGCACGGCGAGTCAGCGAGCGGCCCGAGGTCAATCACAATTATGAGCGCGAACACACACTGAACCTATGGTTCGTCGTTGCTGCTGCCGACCGGACTGCGGTGCTGCGGACCTTGGATGAGATCGCAAACGAGACGGGATTTGAGGCGATCGAACTGCCGTTGCTCAAGGCTTATCACATTGATTTGGGTTTTACGATATGACGGCGCTTGATGCCATTGACCGTGAGTTGTTGGCACATGTTGCTGACGGCATCCCTTTGGTTGCAGAACCGTACGCCGAGATTGCGAGTCAGATGGGCATTGACGCGGCAGACGTGATTAAACGCCTAGAACGGTTGCGCCGGGACGGAGTCATTAAGCGCTTTGGCTTAGTGGTCCACCATCATGAACTGGGCTACAAGGCGAATGCGATGGTGGTTTGGGATGTGCCGGACGAGAAGATTGATGCGCTTGGCAAAAAGCTCGCAGCTTATGGGTTTGTTACCTTGTGTTATCATCGCCCGCGTCGGCTGCCACAGTGGCCATTCAATCTGTTTTGCATGGTGCATGGCAAAGATCGCGACACCGTTCGGCAGCAGATCGCCGCGCTTAACGACGAGACTGAAATTGGGTCCTATCCCAATGCAGTCCTGTTTAGCCGACGCCGTTTTAAGCAATGTGGCGCGCGTTATGGTGCCGGATCGCCGTCGGCGGATGTCATTCCGCTTGATCCCATCGATCGACGTATCGTCAACGGGCTACAAGGTGGGTTTCCAGTTTCAAAAAGACCGTTTTTTGAAGCCGCTGAAAAACTCGACATCGCTGAGGGCGATCTGATCAGCCGCTTAGAAGTATTATGTGAAAGCGGTGTGCTGTCGCGTTTCGGCCCCATGTTCAATGCCGAAAAGTTAGGTGGTGATGTTACGCTGGCGGCGATGGCGGTACCAAAAAATTCTTTTGATCGAGTCGCCGATGTCGTTAACGCACATCCTGAAGTCGCACACAATTATGCACGCGATCATCGGCTTAATATGTGGTTCGTATTGTCGGTGGAGCGACCAGAGCAAATCGATGAGGTGATTGCCGAGATCGAAACCGAAACTGGCCTCCCTGTTTTTTCAATGCCGAAACAGGAAGAATATTACGTCGGGCTAAAGGTCGAAATATGAACAAGGCCATGGGAATGCCGCCAATTGATGAGATCGACCGCCGTATTATCCAACAAACACAGGATGGTTTGCCACTTGTGCAGGCCCCTTATCAGGCCGTTGCCGAAGCACTTGGACTCGCGGCTGAAGACGTGATCGAACGTATTCAGCGGATGCAAGAGACCGGTGTGATCAGACGCATCGGCGCGGTGCCGAATCATTACCGGCTCGGTGTGCGCGCCAACGGCATGTCCGTCTGGGATGTCGACGATGTTCATGTGCGGGCCGCTGGGGCTGAGGTTGGTGCGCTTGATTTCGTATCGCATTGCTATCGTCGTCCGCGCCATTTGCCGGATTGGCCGTACAATTTGTTCGCCATGGTGCATGGCCGTCGCCGCGACGAGGTCGAGGTCCAGGTTGCTGAGATCGCCCGCTTGCTTGGCGCACGCTCGCGGCGTCATGAAATTCTCTACAGCACGCGTATTCTCAAAAAGACCGGCCTTCGGCTCGCCACATAGGAGTATTCGATGTTTCGTATCACACAATATATGAAAGAAATCCTGGAGCCGACGCCTATCGGGCCAAAGCGCATGCCCTCTGGACCGGTGGTGATCTGGAATCTCATTCGGCGCTGTAATCTTAGATGCAAACACTGCTACTCGATCTCTTCTGATCACGACTTTCCGGGGGAACTTTCGACAGAAGACGTGTTCCGCGTTATGGATGATCTATGGGCGTTTGGCGTTCGCGTGCTGATCCTTTCGGGGGGTGAGCCATTGCTGCGCCCGGACATCTTCACGATTTCCCGTCACGCCAAAGAGATGGGTTTTTACGTTGGTCTGTCGACCAACGGCACGTTGATCGATGATGTCATGATTGGCGATATTGCGGCGATAGAATACGACTATGTGGGTATTAGCCTGGATGGGATCGGGACGACTCATGATCTTTTTCGAGGGCAGCAAGGCGCCTTCGATAAATCATTGTATGCGGCGCGGTTGTGCCATCGGCATGATTTGAAAGTCGGTTTACGGTTTACGATGACGCTCGATAATGCGCATCAACTCCCTGATCTTTTAACGTTGATTGAGGATGAGGAGATCGACAAATTTTATCTCTCGCACCTCAACTATGCGGGGCGTGGTAACAAGAACCGTGGTGACGATGCGCACTGGGATGTCACGCGCCAGGCGATGGACCTGATGTTCGAGACCTGTTTGCGGTTATTGCGCGCCGGCACTGAAAAAGAATTCGTGACGGGAAACAACGACGCTGATGGAGTCTATATGCTGCATTGGGCACGCCGCCATTTTCCGGCGCGCGCCGAGCACCTGCAGGCTAAACTCGAACAATGGGGCGGCAATTCGTCTGGTGTGAACATCGCCAACATCGATAATCTGGGCGATGTGCATCCGGACACTATGTGGTGGAACTATTCGCTCGGCAACGTCAAGAAACGCCGATTCTCTGAAATTTGGCAAGACGTTGCCGACCCCGTGATGGCCGGACTCAAAGCGCAACCACGGCGTATCGGAGGGCGATGCGGTACGTGTCGTCATTTTTCCATCTGCGGCGGCAATACCCGAGTCCGGGCCATGCAGTTAACCGGCGACCCGTGGGCAGAGGACCCCGGTTGTTATCTGACCGATGACGAGATCGGTGTATCCGATGCTGGCGAACGTGTGCTCAACCGACCTTATCGAAAAGGGGACTACGCGCATGCGATCCGTTAATCTGCTTTTTGGTATCATTCTGTTTTCCGCCTCGTCAGCGATGGCGGGAGAGGTGGAAATCGATGCCCGGACTTTGGCGGTTTATCAGCAGCAGTGTGCAGCGTGTCACGGCGAAGATCGTTTAGGCGGGATCGGACCGGCCCTGCTCCCCGAAAACCTGAAACGCTTGAAGAAGAAAAACGCCATCGCGACGATTGCAGACGGACGCATGGCGACACAGATGCCGGGGTTCGCGGCACAACTCGCCAGCGAAGACATCGCGGCATTGGCAGATTTTATCTATCGTCCACTGCCCAATATTCCGACTTGGGGGTTTGCCGAAATTGATGCCAGCAGGGTGGTGCATAACGCACTGGCGACGCTTGGCGAGACGCCGGTTCATAATGCCGATCCGATGAACCTGTTTACGGTGGTTGAGACCGGAGACCACCACGTAACGATTCTCGACGGTGATCGTTTTGAGCCGCTGTGGCGCTTCAAATCCCGGTTCGCTTTGCACGGCGGCGCCAAGTACTCGCCGGACGGACGGTTCGTTTATCTGGCGTCGCGCGACGGTTGGGTCAGCAAATACGATCTTAAAACCTTCAAACCGGTTGCCGAGGTGCGTGTCGGGATCAACACGCGAAATATCGCCGTATCCGGCGACGGACGTTATGTCATGGCCGGGAACACGCTGCCGCATACGTTGGTGATTCTTGATGCGGCCGAACTGACGCCGATCAAGGTCATCGATGTGCGTGGTGCCAAGGGCATGTCGTCGCGCGTCAGCGCTGTCTACACCGCGAAACCGCGCGAAAGTTTTATCATTGCCCTTAAGGATATCCCGGAAGTTTGGGAAATATCGTATGCCGATAATCCGCGTCCAGTACCGATGGGGCTTATTCATAATTATCAACCGGGTATGCAGGAAGGCGCATTCGACCGCAGCCGATTCCCGGTGCGTCATATTGTGCTTGACGATTTCATCGACGATTTTCTGTTCGATCAAGATTATCGCAATTTGATGGGGGCTGCGAGAAACGCCAAGAACGGTCAGGTTGTAAACCTCAACGTCGGTCGCAAGATTGCCGACCTCGACCTTGAGGGTCTGCCGCATCTGGGTTCCGGTATTACCTTTGAGTATCGTGGTCGCCAAGTCTTCGCGACGCCGCATCTGAAGGATGGTATGGTCAGCGTCATCGACATGGAGACGTGGCAGACCGTTAAGCGGATCAAAACACTCGGCCCCGGGTTCTTCATGCGTTCACACGAGAATACGCCCTATGCTTGGGTTGACGTATTCTTCGGGCCGAACCGGGACGCAATCCACATCATCGACAAACGGACGCTCGAGATTGTTAGGACACTGCGCCCAGAGCCCGGCAAGACGGCCGCGCACATTGAGTTTACCAAGGATGGCCGCTACGCGCTCGCGAGTATTTGGGAGATGGATGGCGCTTTGGTGGTCTATGACGCCGAAACACTTAATGAAGTGAAGCGTATCCCGATGGTGAAGCCATCGGGGAAGTATAATGTTTATAACAAAATCACGCTATCGTCTGGTACAAGTCATTAAGTAACTACCCGGTCAGGGCCTGATGTCGGTTGCGTGCGTGCCACATTGACTGGGCGAGATTGATGGCCTCGGTGCGCGTTTTTGCCCGTCCCATGAGTTTGAGGGCGATGGCGGTGGTCGCCGTGATCGAGGCTTCTGCCGCCGGATGCGCAATTTCACCCTGCCACAGCGCAGCGATCCGAGCGGGTGTAAGATCTTCATCGCGCCATACATAGGCATCGCCACTTAGGGTCGCCGGCCAGTCCTCAAGCCCATGCGCGCCGTCGATAAGGGTTGCGATTTGCACGCTCTTGAACGGGTTGCGATGCGCTTCACCGCCAATCCCTTTGAAGACGGCGGCGTTTGATTGGCCAAGTAGGCCCAGCGCTTCTTGATGCAAAGGTCGATAGGCGGCATGCACGATGCCAACGAGCGATAGATTGGCACCAAGCGGATTGAGGTCGCGGATGAAGGTGTTGGCGACAGAGCGGACGCCCAACAGCGGTTTGAGATGAAACAAACGCTCGACTTCGGGCGCGATATCTTCAAGGCCGACGTATGCAAAATTACCCGCCGCTAGCCGTGTCGATGCTTCGGCCAATGACCTGCTTGGTCTGATTCCTAGTGCTTCCAGAGCAGGTCGGGTCGGGGCGCAGCCGTCCAATGTTCCGCTGATCCCATGCATCAGCACTTTGATACCATTCGCCGCCAAAAGCACGGGGACGAGAACGAACCAAGGCTGTTGGCGGTGGTGATCGGCATAGCTCGGCCAGTCGATATCAGGTGTGACGCTGCTGAGCGGCATGTCTAAACGAGTTCGCACCGCGTCGACGAAACCGGCCAATTCTGGCGCCGTCTCGCCGCGTTGGCGAAGGACCAAGAGGAAGCCGCCAAGTTGGATCGGCTCGACCACGCCGGCCAGGATCATCCTCATCGCTTCGGCGGCTTCTAGGCGTGTCAGTGGACGCGACAGCTTAGGTCCTCGACCGATGGTCCCGGTAAAAAATGAAAAATCCATGATCAACCTATCTGTGATTGCTTTGTATAGATCATGCTGCTCGGTGTGATGGCGCGCCTTGACCTTGGTTAAATACCCAAGGCAGCAAACACTATGCACGATTGGGCGGGAGGCTAGGCTTTTTGGTTCTATTCCCTGTACTTGCTGAAACCGCGCAAAATAATTTAGGGGCGAAATTAGTGGTTGAGTCCGGTATAGACGCATTTAAAAGCTTATTCTGTGGCGCTAGAACGAGAGCTGGCGGTACATGCAGAGGAAAACCCATACGGGGTAAATGTCGATGCGCAAACTATGGCGGCCTATCGACCGGCCCAAAAACAGGCGGCGGCAAAAAAATATATCCGATGCGCAAAAAAGGCGATGGGAGAGCTATAGAGCCAACTAAGAGTGACCTATAATTTACGTACACGCGCACGCGTCACGGGGTCTTACAATAAGTCAGTTGAGTGACCGCAGAAACGAATTGTTTCAGTTCCTATTGAAGCAGACTTGAAGGACGCGCAACTCAACTTAGCGCTAACAATCGTCACCCGAGGTCGCTGTCCTTCTTCAATATAGGCGTCGCTATGGCTGATTTATGTCATCGGTCGAGTTTGGCCATTTTGCCACACAATGTCCGCTTACAGATTG
>TARA_R110002095_G_scaffold147182_4_pt1 | contig 49263 bp, 32 predicted proteins | sample TARA_R110002095 | Tara Oceans TARA_R110002095 (sample SAMEA4397255) | marine metagenome | biome: Polar Biome; feature: [SRF] surface water layer (ENVO:00010504); material: water (ENVO:00002006), including particulate matter (ENVO:01000060) such as... | depth 5 m | reverse complement strand
CTGGCCAATCTTGGCAACACGACCAGGAAGGTCGCTGCTGATGTCGAGAATGATGGCCAGTCGATTGCGGGGCGTCAACAACGCTCGGCTCGTTACTATCTGAGTCTGGGGACTCGATATTACGAGAGAGGACAATTCGCTGAAGCGGTAGAAGTGCTTGAACAAGCTTCTGTCTCTCCAGGTCGTTTGTCATCTGCAGAGTTTCGCAAAATGAACGACTATCTTGGTCGTGCTCGACAGCGAGCTGCAGCACCTCGGGACAAACGGATTGTCAGAGCACAGTCTCCCGCTGCCGACACCAGTTATTCCACTAATTTCTCCAGTGGGGCAGGGAAGTCGCTCGAAGATCAGAAGCAACTGGCACGTCAGTTACTTCAGTCTGCAAGTGAAGACCTTAAACTGAATGAATTTGCAAAAGCCCGCCAGAAAGCCGGACAGGCTGCATCAATGCGGCTGGAGTATGGTCCGTTTGATGAACGACCAGAACAGGTACTGGCTGCCATCGCTCGCGCAGAACAACGAAATCAGAAGAGTGCTCCGATTCAGCAAGCCGGTGGCTTTACTGATAATCGGTCGAATATCATGCAGGTTGCTAACGTTGAAGAATCTGCTGATAGTAATCCGTTCTCCAATCCTACCGCCAATCCGTTTGATGGAAGTCAGACGAAAAAACTGTCGGAAAAAGAACAGGCCTCTGTGCTGTTAAAGCAGGCTCGTCAAGCCTTAAACGGCGGTCACTATGATGATGCTCGAAACTTGGCGATCCAGGCACAGGATTATGAGGTTGCTTACAAACTGTTCGAAGAACGTCCGCAGCACATTCTTTCTGAAATTGAACGGAAAACTGGTGCTAAGATCTTTGCTGGTCAGTCAACTCCTTCGATGCCAGTCGCTCAATCTAATGCTCAATCTTCAGATAATGATCAGTCTGCAAAACTGTTAAAGCAGGCACGTGCTGAATTACAATCAGGTCACTACGACTCTGCACGCGAACTGGCACTTCAGGCAAGCAATCTGGATGTTGCATATCGACTTTTTGATGATCGTCCTGAATTGATTCTCGATGAAGTTAAGCGGGCACAATCAAGTGGTTCTCTGGCAGCGACTGGTTCCAGTCGTGCTCAGAATACGCCGGTTACAGTTCCTCAAGGTTCATCTAAAACACAGGCGACAGAATTGCTACGCCTGGCGCGTCTGGATATTAAACAACGTGATTTCGACGGTGCCCGTCAGAAGGTGAATCAGGTTCAACAAATGCGGGTTTCTTATGACCTGTTTGATGACCGCCCTGAACTGGTACTGGCAGCCATCGATCGGATTTCCGATGAAGCAGCCATCATTTCAGGGATCAAAGGCCTGCAGCAGAATCAGGATGCTGTTCGTCCTCGGATTAGTCGTTTGATGGAACAGGCTCAACTCGCTTTGCAGCAGGGAAATAAAGACGAAGCATTGATGTTCGCTTCCTCTGCTCAGAAACTGGCTCAATCACTTGATCTTCGCTTCTCAAACACAAATGAATCGCCTGCCGCATTCATTCAACGTGTGGGAGTCAGCTCTGAATCCAGACTGAATCCGGGAACGTCGAGAACAACTGATGGAAAATCGAGTCCAGAATATGCACGTCAACTGCTGGCCTCTGCCCGCAAGGATCTAGCCAATAACCGAGTGGAAGAAGCACGTCAAAAGGCGGAAGCCGCACAAAAAGTAGATACCGCGTACACACTGTTTGAAGATCGTCCTGAACAGGTTCTGGCCGACATTCGTAAAATGGCAGGGCAACCTGGTGGACTTTCACCGGAACAACTTTACGCCACAGAAAATGAGCGTAAGAAACAATTCTCACAAAAACTGATTGCTCAGGCCAGAACAGACCTGAAAGCAAGACGATTTGAAGCTGCTCGTGCGAATGCACAAGAAGCATTGCAGGTTGGCGTTGAATTCAAACCGGGTGAAGACAGCCCGCAAGCCATTCTGCGTGATCTGGAAACCAGAATGGGAACACAACCCACTCAGGTGACGCGTCGAAACAATAACACTGCCAGTGAGATTGCCGTGATTCATCCCGGTGCCTCTGCTTTAGAATTGTATAACCTGGGAATGGAACGGCTTTCTGAAGGAAATCGTGAAGCCGCTTATCAGGCATTCTTAGCCGCTTATCAGTCTGGTGAAAAACTTGACAACCATCGTGCACAACAACTGCAGGATGCCGTTCGCGAGTTGGCACCTTCACGGTCCGACAAGATTCGACTGGTTAAGAATCAGAGCTCATCCTCAAATCCGGTAGCAGACGCTAAGGAATCGAGCACGATTGATCTGGTGGAACAGAAACAGGCTATTGAGTTCAGTCGCCTGCGATCTGATGTTCTGAATGCGATCTTCAAAGCAGAAAGAATGCGTGAGAACGCTCCGACAGAAGCTTTGGAAATTATCGACCAGACGATGTCCAAAGTAGAAAGTTCCAGCCTTAACAAAAAAGCAACAACAACTCTCATCGGTTCGCTGCAACGAACTCGTGAATCCATTGATTCCTTCCGCAAACAGGTTGCTCCTCTGGAAGAATTAAAGAGACGCAACCAGGAAGTGGAAGAACATATCTCTCAGGAAATCAAAACTCGAATTCGGGTTGAGCAGGAAGTTGCCGAGCTGGTTCAGAAGTTTAACGAGTTGATTGAGCAACGACGTTACGCGGAAGCCGAAGTGGTTGCCAAACAGGCCAAAGACCTCGACCCACAGAATCCGGTCGCTGTCACAATGGAATGGAAGGCACGCTTTATTCGACGTGAACAGTCAAATAATGATATGCGTGAACGCAAAGAACAGAACGTCTGGGGTCAGCTGAACGACGTGGAAGAAGCATTGGCAGACGCCTATACTCCTGACATCAAATTTGGTCATGATGCCAAAGAATGGGCCGAGCTCACAAAACGTCGTGACAAGTACCATGCGAAAAATCATACCCAGAAGACAGAAAAAGAAATCCAGATTGAAGAGAGCCTGGATCGTCCGGTAAATCTTCAGTTTGAAGATGAATCACTGGCAAACGTGATGAATAAGATTCAGACACTCACGGGAATCAATATCTTCCTGGATGGTCTCGGTCTGGAAGAGGAAGGCGTCACCACTGATGCTCCTGTGACGATCAACGTCAACGGGATCAAACTCAGAAGTGCGTTGAACCTGCTGCTGGAACCATTGAATCTTTCCTACACGATTGACAACGAAGTATTGAAAATCACCAGCCGCATCCGTCAGCAGGGAACGTTGAGAACTGAAACGTACCCTGTGGCAGACCTGGTGGTACCGATTCCTAACTTTGCCTCCAGCGGCAGTATGGCAAGTAACCCTTACAGCCAGATTGGTGCTGTCAGCTATGGATCAGGTATTGGTGGTAATCAAGGCGCACCTGGAAACTTCCAAGTGGCAGACCCTGTGATGGGCGGAGTGCCCGGATCCAATCCATGGAGCAGTGGCGGTGCCACATCACAAGTTGCTGGCGGTGGTTCTAATATCGACTTCGATTCATTAACCGAACTCATCGTCTCTACCGTGGAACCCGATTCCTGGGAAGAAATCGGTGGTGCAGGCAGTGTGCGTCCATTTGAAACAACCTTGAGTCTGGTGATTCGTCAAACACAAAAAGTACACGACGAAATTGCCAACCTGCTCGATCAGCTGCGAAGACTGCAGGACCTGCAGGTGACGATTGAAGTACGCTTTGTCACTGTCTCCGATCGATTCTTCGAGCGAATTGGTGTCGACTTCGACTTCAATATCGCAGATACCGTTGGCAGTCCGACTGTTGACAATAGTGGAAACCCCGTCCCCGCCTTTGGTCAGGTCGATCTGCTCCAGGGAGCAAATCAGAATGGTGGTCAGGGGGGTCAGCAAGGTCAACAAGGCCAAACGACGTCAGGGCAGACCGGTGGACAGGGAGTTGCTCCCTTCAGTGATCCACCTACGAGAACTTTGCTCAACTTCGATAACTGGCCCAAAAGTGGTACAGTCGTCGGGATGGCTTCGCCAGAATCGTTTACACCGGACCTCGATGTTCAGTTCCGCCAGGGATCATTTGAAATCGGTGTTCCTGAATTCGGAAGTTTCAATGCAAACGCTGGTGTGAATGTTGGTCTGGCGATTCTGAGTGACATCGAAGCCTTCTTCTTCATCAATGCTGCTCAGGCAGATGAACGATCTAACTTGATGTTCGCACCGAAAGTAACACTCTTCAACGGTCAGGTTGCCTTTGTGACCAGTAATGTATCACGGCCCTTCGTGATCAGTCTGGTGCCTACAGTGGGTAACTTCGCTGTCGGATTCACACCTGTGATCGCAAATATTCCGGAAGGGGTCTCACTGACTGTGTCAGCTGTGATCTCCGCAGACCGACGTTATGTACGACTCTCCGTTAATCCGAACTTCACCAACGTGACCGATGTGTTTACCTTCTCCTTCCAAGGGGGCGGTGGCGGCGGCCAGCAGGGTCAGCAAGGCCAGCAGGGTGGCCAGCAAGGTGGCCAGCTTGGTCAGCAGGGTGGTGGAAACTTTGGTAACGGTGTTGGAGCCGGTAATGGTGGTATCGGTGGCCAAGGTGGTGCTGGTGGCCAGCAAGGTGGTCAACAGGGACAACAAGGTCAGCAAGGTCAACAAGGGCAGAATGGTGGTGGTGGCTTGGGAACAACCACCATTCAGCAGCCTGTTGTGGAACAGGTCACGGTGACTACGACAGTCAGCGTGCCCGATGGTGGTACTGTGCTCCTCGGCGGTGTGAAACGACTCCGTGAAGGACGTAGTATGGCCGGTGTTCCGATTCTGAATAAACTTCCCTACATCAGTCGTCTGTTCAAGAATACTGGTGTCGGTCGTGAAACCGAAAGTTTGATGATGATGGTTACGCCCAGAATTATCATTCAGGAAGAAGAAGAGGAAGCTCTCCTCGGGTACTAAGGAATGGAAACGGGATCGCCTGTCGCAACAGGTGATCCCGGGAAATTGCAGATCGCGGGATCTGCAGAGGGGCTGATCGTCAGCAGCCCCGGGCTCTGGCCGTCGCGAATTCTCCCCCCCCCTGATTCGCGGCGGCTTTTTTTACGTAGACACACAAATTATGACTTTGCTCCACGAGCCCGGCTGAAGAACAGGGAATCGCTCTTGTGACAACCACCGGAAATCAATTAGACTTTTACCGGCGTAAATGGAATTCCCTGATCAAGATTCGGTAAAAGGAACTTTTGGTGTGTCTGCATTAAAAACATATCTGATTGTGGCACTGACATTGGCTTCAACACTACTTTCAGGAGCCATAACCGAGGCAGATGCCAAGGCTCCCGAAAAATACCGTGTTAAAATGGAGACGACCAAAGGCACGTTTTACATTGATGTGACTCGCAAGTGGTCTCCCAATGGAGCGGACCGGTTTTATGAACTGGTGAATTCTGGTTTTTACAACGATTGCGCTTTTTTCCGGGTGATCGACGGCTTCATGGCGCAGGTGGGCATCAATGGAACCCCTGCTACACAAGCGAAATGGCGAGATCAGACCTTTCAGGACGATCCCGTTGCGAAACCAAATCTCCGGGGATATGTCTCATTTGCAAAAACAGGCGCTCCCCATTCGCGGACGACACAGTTCTTCATCAATTTCGGCGACAATCGACGCCTGGATGGATATGGTTTTGCTCCCTTTGGTGCCATTTCCCATAAAGAGATGAAAGTCGTCGATGCACTCTATTCCGGATATGGTGAATGTGCTCCTTCCGGACGTGGTCCCTCACAGCAGAGGATGCAGCTGGAAGGAAACCGGTACCTGAAACAGGACTTTCCTCGTCTGGATTACATCACCAAAGCTTCGGTCCTGCAGCGCTAAAAACAGGCAGACTCTTTTATTTGCTGGTCTCGTCTGTCAAATGCGGTTGAATAAACAACGCCTTTTTTTCACCCGGCAAGGTAAAATCAAAACCACAGTTTTGGAAAAAGACGTCTGAGGAAGTCACGACCATGACTTCCAGGATATTGCGCTGGCGGGCTCTTTCCAGGCAGGCGGTTACCAGCTTTTTACCGACTCCAATCCCCTGCCGATGTTCGGCGACGACCAGACTGCGGATTTCCGCTAACTTCCGTGAATAAATTTCCAGCGAGGCGAAGCCGACAATTTCGTCTGTTTGTTCTACAGCCACAAAGCCCGTTTCCACCAGGATATCTAATTCTTCCGAGGTGCGAGGTAGAATTTTCTCCTGTTCCACAAAGGGGACAATAAACTCAGCCAGCTTATCAATATCATCCGGCTTTGTAGAACGTATGTGAATCTGATCGGTCATCTCAAAAGATCTTCATATAAGTCATAATTTTTGAACGGAAACACGGCTTCACTAACCTGCCCCGGGGCGAATGCGAGAGCATCATCACTCGTGGAATGCCGGGATCCGAAACTCCAAAATCAGAGAAATTCGGGGAAATCCCGCACTCTTTTTCTGATCTCGTGAAAAGTAAGACACCTTGATGGTGCAACCTGCTGGTCTATTGGTTATGTTATCGAGCAGAATCACATCTGTGAATAGGGCCGCAGTAAAATTGTTTGCCTGAAAATAAGGTATATTCCCCATGAAAAAAATTCCGTTTTTAATTTTGTGCAGTCTGATTTGTCTCTCTTTTTCCGGTTGTGGCAACAATCTACGACAGGGAGAACAGTCCGAGCCAAACGAAGGCACTGCAAGAATGCAATCAGCTAACTCCTCTCAAACAGAAATGGATACTCAAGTGACTGACGAAAGTGCGCCTGGCTACTTATCGACCCCATCGGGATTAAAATATCGTATCGTTCGTGAAGGCAGTGATAAAAAACCAGGCCCTCAGGACAAAGTAACTGTTCACTATCGGGGAACACTTGAAGACGGAACGGAATTTGACAGTTCTTATAAACGGGGAGAAACGATTTCGTTTCCTCTCGGCGGGGTAATTCCAGGCTGGACAGAAGGCCTGCAGTTAATTGGTGAAGGCGGCGAAGTCGAATTGATCATCCCGTCTGAACTGGGATATGGAGCCGCAGGTTCTCCTCCCGTGATTCCCGGCGGTGCCACACTGCATTTTAAAGTAGAACTCTTTAAAGTAAATTAGCTGAAGTCGCTCAGTCTCAGCCAGTTTTTTCTATGCCTCTACCCGCGCGTAATTCAGGAGAGAAACAGTGACTCACTGTTGGCATGATGTGATTCCCGGGGAAAATTTACCCCGCGATTTCACTGCCGTAATTGAAATTCCCACTTTTTCCAAAGTGAAGTATGAATTGGATAAAACCACGGGCCTGCTCAGGCTGGACCGCATGCTTTACTCTGCCGTTCATTATCCTGCTAACTATGGGTTCATTCCCCAGACTCTGGCCGAAGACGATGACCCGCTTGACGTATTAGTGCTCTGTCAGGAACCAGTTGATCCGTTGACGATTCTTGATGCCCGCGCCATCGGCGTGATGACCATGATCGACAGCGGTAAACCGGACCATAAAATTCTGGCCGTTGCCGTCAATGATCCGGAATATAATCCGTTTACAGAAGCATCGGAACTTCCGCCACATCGTCTGGCGATGCTGCGACGCTTCTTCCAGGATTATAAAACACTCGAAGGGAAGACGGTTGAAGTGGAAGAGTTTCAATCTGCTGCTGCTGCATTTCCTATTATTGAAGACTCACTGCAACGCTATAGCAACCAGCGACGTCGCGGCTTTCTATAAGATTGGCCCGCGTTCCGCCAAAAAGCAAAAAGCAGCTATTTCGTTCGAGAAATAGCTGCTTTTGTCGTTGGTCTGGGTGTCTTCAGATATTGGATTAAATCGGGTTGTCCACACGCACCTGAGCCGTTGGGATGCGGATTCTCTGCAGTGTCGCTCTGATCTGTTCTTGAATTGTGGGGTTCAGTTGCTTAAGTTCCTGAGTGAAGATCTGGTTGCCCATAATCTGATTTACATTTAATTTCGGGCGATTTCCAATATGGTGATCAAGTTCCACCATTCGGACAGACTTTTCTTTCGTGCCTCGACTCAAGAAGACGCGAACGAAGCGTACATTTCCCTGCATATGCCCTTTCATCTGGAAGCGAAAAGTGGGCTTGCCCTGCAAAGCCATTTTCAGCTCTTTCACACGCTCGTTAATCATCATCTGCACATGATCAGGCAGATCAATAATTTGATTGCTGATCTCAACGGGATTCCCTTTAAAGTGGTGTGTCTGCAACGTGTCATTATCGTCCTGGTAACTGACTTCCACCGAATACCCCTTCTGCAAACTGCCAATAAACAGCAAAGAAAGGTTATGGGTCGTCGTAACTGGGATATGACTCATGCCTAAAGGTAGCTTACGCCCCAACAGGTCTGTCTCAGTAGAGCGAGAGGCAATCGGACCATCCTGCACCGCATTCTGAACCGGCTGTGTCCTGGGCCGCGGATTTTGATTTGTTGCCAGCAATGGTTTCTGACCAACCGGACTAATCGAAAATTTATGAAATCGAAACAGTTTCTGAGTGAGTGTGACTTCAAGCACCTGATGCTTTGAAGCCCGGATGACACCAAATCTGACCAGACTTCCTTTTTTGGAATTCATGACAAATTCGCGTAACACTTCTGAGGAAGTAATGGCTTTGCCGTTGAAGGTGGTCAGGACATCAAACATTTTGATTCCCGCCTGCTGGGCAGGGGACTTAGGCAGCACCAGTTTCACGCCGACTCCCTGACCGGCCTTCATCATCGTATTGAGCTGGGCAGCCAGAGCAGCGGGAATCGGTTCTGTCACAATGCCGACAAAGTTTCGCTGTTCTGTTTCTCCAGTCGGACGACTGGTGATAGTGAACTTCCCTTTAACGGCATCTGTGTTTGTACCGTCAACGGGACGCATCTGTTTGGGTTGAGAGGCAGTCTCCGTTTGTGTTGTTTCAGCCTGACCGGGTCTCTTTGCTTCAAGGGGCAGCTCATCAGCAAACGACTGTTGTGCTGCCAGCAGAGAGAAAACGATACCGCTGAAAAAGAACCATTGATACTTTTTCATTGTTCTGCCTTGGAAATGTTTCAAAAAAGACAACTCCCCTGCTTCAGAAATCTTAAGCAGTTCCTGAGTCGGAAGTCTCTTCTTTGTGGCCCGTATTCGAATTCCTACTTATTCCGCTAACTGATCTCTTCTTGTGCTTACTCGCTTTTTATTGCCCGGTGGATTAACGCTACTGACCATTCCAGTCTGACTCTTCCTTGATCAAGGAAAGGCCGGCTTTATTGACGGGAACAAAGTCGATGGTTAATTCCGGCATCGACATCTTTACATTGGCCCCTGTTTCGGGGTTCTGAACGGTAAAATTTGTCCAGGAAAGTTCGGTCCGTTGTTCAACAGGACCCAACTCGGTGTTGTAGAGTATGATATCAATGGAATCTTGTATGGTTTTATCGACTTCGGATGTCATCTCGATAGGCGTACTGCCGTGATCAACGACGGCCAATGCCTTCGATTCGATAAGGTTCGAAAACTGAGGAACCCTGTATGGCTCTGATGGTTGCGTCGGCACAGAAGGAGCCGGCGTTTCCTGTATCACAACAGGTACATTATGGGGCACTGGCTGAAATTGGGTGAATGCAACCATCCCGATGATCAGGCACGCACAAACGGCAGTCATCAGATAACGCAGCTTGAACTGTCCCTGGTGTTGTTTTTCGAATCGATCAGGTACGCCGTTTCCCAAGTGTGTGATCTGCCTGAATCGTTTTTCAAACTCTTCATCAGAAATCTCGGGAAGCTCCTGCAGCTCGAGAGGCATTTCCTGTTGGAAATATTCGCGCAGGACACTCTCCAGCTCATCATCATTCTCGAGCATTCCTGAAGTGTCATACGGTTTCATGATCTATCCCCACTTTTTCCAACTCTTCACAAAGCCGCTTTCTCGCACGAGAAAGCCGCATATCAATCGCCGACGTAGACGTGTCCAACGCGATTGACATTCGTTTCGATGACCATCCTAGTGCATAACGAAGTACGAGAACCTCACGGTCCTCGGCTCGAAGTTGTTGAAGCGATTGCCGGACTCGGCTGTTTCTCTCTTCTTTTTCCAGATCTTCTGACGGATCTGAATGTTTACCTACAATATTATCTAAAAAATCTGCAGGCCTCGCTGCATGGTTCTGCCGTCGGGCATAATCACGCAGCCAGTTTTGAGCAACAGTCAAAACCCAGGCCCGGATATTTCGAATTGACTCGACTTCTTGAGATTGTAAACGTACGAACGCTTCCTGTAGCGCGTCATATGCACGATCCGCGTCAGAGCATTGAGCATACAGTAATGCCCAAATTTCTCGACCTTCACGCAAATACACCGCCTCTATTTCTGCCGACCACCGTTTGGCCTGCTTATCAGGCATGCAAATTCCAATACGCTAGAAGAGGGAAATCTAAGTCTATTGGAGAGTGTTAATGGCTTCATTTCATTTGCCAGCTTAACAACACTCGGCTAACTCACATGCATTAGAATAGACGGAACCCCTACCAGAATCTAACGTCGTTTTAGGATATTTCCCGTTTCCTGAGAGATTCGACAGGCTCCTGCCATCAGCCTTTAACAGTCGTCGCTCGGATCTGGATTCATGAAAAATCCAGATCCTGTTAAAACATAACGACTTAAGTCAAATATCCCAGCTCAACGGCAGACATTTCTCGCTGATCCGAATTTTCCGGGAAGTTCTATTATTCCGGCGGGATCACCAAGTATGTCAGTTAGTTTATGAGAGCCAGCCTCACATTCAACCACCTGTCAGATTACTGAATTTCGGAGAACGATAGCGGCTCCAGATACCATTTTGTGATCTTGGAAACGGTTCCCTTATACTTGTCCATCTTCTTCATCCGGTCCCACTCGGGGTGATTGATAAATCCTTTCCAGTGTTCGTCGTGGGCTTTTCGATTCGGCCCAGACAGCATGTAGGTCAGATTCGGAACGTCATCGCCAATCAGCATCTCGCCAAAGAAGACCGGGCTCAGTTTGACGTTCTTCATGATGTCAATTTCACCGGAATTGAACATGTCCACTTTTAGACGAGCCAGATTCGCATTGCTGCTCTCATAGGTCCGCAGCTCAAACAGGTGCGGGCCTTCTCCTTCCGGAACTTCGAGGACCGGCATGCCACTGAAGGCTTTCATCAATCGGCTCTCAATCCGGCTGTAAGCAGCCGATTTATTCGGCAGCGCGAAAAATGTTTCGGCGGCTTTGTGGTAGGCCGCGTCTTTTTCCAGAACATCATTCACAGCAGAAAACTGGTCCAGGGACTTGAAGGGAATCAGCACATACAGCGAGTGATCGTCTTTGCCATCCATTTCCTTAAAGACGCCGACGCGGTCGATGCCCTGCCGTTTCAAAGCGGGTAACAACGCATTTGCCAGATAATCGCTCACGAGCTTCTGCTTGGCGGCGTCTGCAATCCGATACGTGCGCAGTTCAAAAAACTCTTGCTTCTGCTGTGGCGCTGCGGAGTGAGCCGTCTGTCCCAATCCCAGTGCGACTGCCGCTCCCACACTGCCTGCTAAAAACTGCCGTCGATCTGTTGTATTCTGTGTCATGATGTTCCTCGTTTCGAGTTCGTAGTGATGGAGATGATCACTTCCCGCTTAAACGTCGACCAATCAGGGATTGACCGGTGCGAGAATACGGGAAGCCTGCTGGGGGCTGTGATGAATTTTATTTTTTGCCACAACAACTTTGTCCGGAAATTCAATCGTGATCGGCTCTCCGGTATTCGGATTCGGCTCATAAAACGGTGCGCCGGTCGAAGCAACCGTCACGCGGATTTTATGTCCTTTGTTAAAATTTTGGCTCAACCAGCCGATATTAAACCCCACCTTGTAAACGTTACCCGGCTCCATCAGTTTTTGTTGTTCAAAGCCGTCCCGGTAGCGGGCGCGTCGGATCATATCGATGATCAGGATCGAACGTCCGTCGGGATAAACATCGCTCACACGCACAATAAAATCGGTGTCTTTTGCAGACGAAGAAACCAGTAGCTCCGCTTTCACATTGCCGGTCCACTCGACCGCTTCGGCCAGCGTATCCGTCGTGAAGGTCAGAACGTTTTCCTGCTGTTCCACAACACGGGCATCGCGGGCACCAGGGAAGCCACGCCCTTCAATCTTCTCCGGGTTCAGCGGATCAGCAATCAACTGAGTAAACGAATCACCGGCGGATGGCTTCGAGGTCGCTAACTTACCGCCAGCCTGCAGATAGTAGGGTGTTTCCGTAACCGGGATCGGCCAGTCATTCGCTGAACGCCAGACATTTCCAGGCGCGCCGGGCTCACCCACCGCCCCCATCACGTAGTACCGCACGTTGGGATCTTTCGTGATGCCGTTCTCCACATCTTTCAGATAATGGTCGAACCAGCGGATCATCTCGGCCACCACATCGAACTTCGCATTTTCGGGATACAGCATCTCGGCGACTTTGTTTCCCTTGTTGGTTCGACCATGCAGCCAGGGGCCGATATACAGTTTCTGATGGCCGCGGGAATTCGGTCCCCCTTTGTGCTGGCGTCCGATATAACTTTGAATCGAACCAACGCACATATAGTCGTACCAGCTGCCGACGGTGAAGCAGGGGACGTTCATCTTGTCGAAATGCAGCGTGCAGTCTTCGTCTTTCCAGTACTCATCATAGTCAGGATGCGAAAACCATTCGGCCATCACAGCCCGGTTGTGTGCAGGTACGCGACAGACCGCGTCCATGCCCTTAAACCGATTCGGCTTCCCGGCCCCGCCGATAAAATAACCTTCGTGATACAGGCTCAGTCCGGTATCGATCATGAATTGGCAAACCAGATGCGGCGGCTGAGTGACGGCCAGATAGTTCTGAGCATAGCCCCCCTGCGAACTGCCGAAGGTTCCGATCTTGCCGGTCGACCAAGGCTGTTTAGCCAGCCATTCGACGACATCGTAGCCGTCCCGTTTCTCGCCCCACTGCAAACCGCGGTAAGCGATCCAGGTTCCCTCGGAGATCTGGGAACCCCGATAGTTGACCGCACACACGATATAATCATGGCCCGCCATTTCAGCAAAGGAGAGCCGCGAGCCTTTGCCGCGCAGACTGGCGTACCGCTGTTCCATCAACACCGGCCAAGGGCCTTTTCCTTGGGGGATATAGAGATAGGCGGACAGTTTGACGCCATCCCGCATGGGAATCATCACATGTTTTTCGGTGACCCCTTTGTCAAATTTGAGCGGCGGTGCTTCCTGTGCCGACAGGGCAGGGGAGAGTATGAGCAGCGAAAGCATCATCAGGCAGGCGTTGGCCAGTTTTAGCATGGAATTGTCTCCGGCTGGAAGTTCAGGGCGGGAAATTATCTTCTTCGATTGTGGCTAACCGCCGCCGATTCAGCAAGCATAAACGCCGCTGGATCTGAAGACCCGACCGTGATCCGGTATAAGTGTCAGAACTGACATACCCGCTATTTTCGTGGGATCAGTGTGAATTCATCCCGTTGTTTCCGCTGCCCGTTCCGGCTGGGAAATCAATTTTTCAGCGATGAAATGGGGGCTGAATCCTTTCGAAAACCGAAAAAAGGGGGTATGCTACCGCCAGAGCGGGTCTCAAAGTTTTTCCGCGAGGCCCCTCAAAACGTTTCCCGCCAGGCGAACCTCAGGCACGTCTGATGAATCTATGCTGATAGTATCCGGGAACACCGCCGCCGTAGCTCAGTTGGCAGAGCGACGCATTCGTAATGCGTAGGTCAGGAGTTCGACTCTCCTCGGCGGCTCTTTTTCTGCGCCTCAACTCACCTGTTTGTTGTCTTGGCTCTTCACAATCCTCTTGTGTACTCAAAAGCGTAGGAGTTTAGGACGTTCAACAATCCCGTTGGTTGAATTTCATTATTGAACGCTCCCCCTAAACAGCATTAAAAGCGGCTTCCGGTCAACAGGTTGATATCGGTGTCGGTCACACTGCGAAATGAATTTGTACCGCTGCAGGATGTTTAGGGACGTGAGTAACGCGGTTCGATTGTGGCTTAAATAGAGACACAGTGAATCGAACGTAATGCCATCGCAGGTCGCGTCATAGTGCAGCTTAATAGCTTCGAAGACGCGGTGGTTTCTCTTGCTCAAAATTCTTATATAGTGGGGCATGGTCTCACCTCAACGCGCAGGGGTAACGACTCAAGCACAGGCGCGCAAATTCCCTGTGATTGACTTTCTAAGTTGTGTTGGTCCGGATTCCGAACAGACCAAAAAGAAACGCGGATTTAATAATCAATCGTGATCATCTACAGCAGATCACACGCGGCCGCCACCTGGCGAAAATGGGAGTAGGTAGGCCCAGAGTATATCTAACGTTCAGGCGGCCGCAATGCAAAACCGAGAGGAATTTTCAGATTGTTTTCTGACAGGTTGAGAGGTGCATTATTTCCCAGGAAATAATGCAGTACACTTGAGACTTGATTTGCATACATTCAGACAGAACAATAAATCGAGATGATCGCGATAGCGAAAGCAGATACGCTTTCAACAATAACAAAGAAAAAATAAAGCTGTGCAAAGAAGATCAATTCTTACATCAAATTACATGTTACAACGATGATGTCCGAATCCCCTGTTTTTTCTGTGAGATTACGCGTTCCTCTTCAGGATGTCCCAGAAAGGGATGGTTTCATTTCATTGGATCTCAGAATTGGCTCTTAGAAATGAGGCGTTTTCTTGAGCGTTTCAATTTTTTCCAGTGCAGCCGTGACTTCTGGATCGTCAGGATTCATTTCCTGGAGTATGCGATAGCTGGTTTCTGCTTCCGGGACGAGATTGTAGAACAGTTGGGACTTTGCCAGTAGCTTCAGAATTTGTTGATTCAAGGGAGCTCGCATGTGGGCCTGTTTCAGTAATTTGAGGGCCTTGCCTGGAATTCCCTCTGATTCGTAGATTGAGACCAGTTTTAAAATCGCTGTTTGATGTTGTGGCTCCAATGCATCTATTATGTCTGTGTTCTTTTGGGGATTGAACTCGAATATGTCGGCGAGCGATTCTTCCAACTGGATCCTGTCGCGTAGTTCATTCGCTTCGGCATTCTTTGCTCTCACTTGCTTCAGCGCTTCTACGGCCTGTGGAGTATGCCCTTCCAGTAAATGCAGTCGCGCCAACATCACGTGTGCCTGATCAAGCTCCGCTTGACTTGCCTTGTCTGAATCTAAGACTTTTTGTGTGAATTTGAGAACCCGGTCGAAGTTTGACAGCTTCCAGTATTCTTTTGCAACGAGAAGGTTTCTACCAGGATTGTCTGCTTCTTTGGATGGTGCTGTTGCTTTGTTTTTGTTCAACTGTTGTTGTGCTAAGGTCCCCCCCCGTCGAATCGATTGACTCACTGACGACTGTCCCGGCATCCGCGACGCTTTGGAAAATTCCTGCAGCGCCTGTTGATAATTACGCTGTCCAATGTAGGCCCAACCCAGGAAATTAACGATACGGACATCACTGGCCACTGGCAGCGTCTGGACGAATGAAATGGCTTCGTCATATTTTTCTGCCTCCAGTAATCGACCGAGATAGGCGACCTGTGCCGAGACTCGATTCGGAAATTTGTCGAGCACCTGTCTGGCACGATTCATCGCTTCGTCTTTTTGCCAGTATTGATGCCGAATGGTGCCTTCATAGTTCGGTTGCACTTCGATGATCTTGACTCCTGATTTTGTGTAAACGGGAGTCAGGCGGTAGACCAGATCATTGTCCAATAAGTGCCACGGGAAGGCACCGGCTGAGTTTTTGTCAAAACTAACCAGATAGCGAGGCGAGAATGTTTGAATCAATTCATGAAGTTTGGGTGGGCTTGTTTGCTCAAAATAGACCAGTTTCTGAAAGCGATGACCGGTGGTAGCAACATCGTTTCGGCGTGTGAAAATGCGGGCGTTCTCGGGCGAGTTCTCTTTGATCCAGTGACCGGCTTCGACAAAATTACTATAGTGACTGGAAGGGAACTTCGTTTGATAAAAATCCGTTCCCTGGGAGAGCAGTTGCTGATTGGCATAAATCAGGTTGTAATCTGTAATCGACTGGGCGCAGAGCATCGTAATGCCGGGTACGATTATGATTCCCGTTAAGACTTTTTTCGTGAATGTCGTTGATGCTGCCAGGTGATTGAAAAGGGCGAGAACTCCCACAGGCAGAAAGGCCAGGATGACTGGTAACAGCGGCAGAATATATCGCGGCTGCATCCAAGGCCATAATGCCAGAATTCCGAATGTGATCGCAACATAGAGCAAGCTCACGGCTCCTCCCTTGTTCCAGAGTTTGAGCATGCCATAAAGGGCGATCGAGAGAATCAGGATGCTGGCAAGATAATAAATGAGTTGTGGTCCAGGCAGTACATGATTGCCGTCCAGCAAAAATCGTTCATAACGCGGAACCCCTCCCGGCATATTGGGGAACAGATTATTGCACAGACTTTCAAAGTGATTCAGACTTCGATTCATCATCGAAAGCAATGTGCTGCTGAGGCCCGCTCGCCGTATTTCATCAAACGTCGACGACGTATAAATGTCGGATTTTAGCGAGTTGTTTCGCAGTATCCACATTGCTGTCGCTGCGATAGAACAGGCAACGCTCATCAGATAAGGCCAGCGTTTTCGTTTGAAAACAGCCCAGACAGCGATGGCCAGAATCAGTGCAACACCAATCGTCCGGATGAATGGGAGAAACATTAATAAGCAGGTCAGCAGAATCAAATGACGTTTTTTGATCGTGTCTTCAGCATTGGAAATGAGATACAGAATTGCCACCGTAAACGCCATAAACGGAATTTCACTCATGATGATGGTGGAGAACAGTACGATATAGGGATTGGTAGCCAACAGGAGTATGACGAACAAAGTCAGCCAGCGGATGGTACGATTTGAAACGGGAGCGGTTTCGACCGTGAAATGTTCCAGGCGCGACATCCATGCATACAGCAGCGCCAGCATGAGCAGGCCTGTCAGAATCACCGTGATCTTGGCCGCGATGGCACTATAGGGAGCGACTAAGGCAGCCGGAATCAGCAGCACCGACATTCCCGGCGGTCGTTGTGTGAAATAAGGGGCTCCCGGGAAATCGATTTGGCGGTATTCGAAGTCGTTCACCAGTCCGCGTGCCATCAAGACGTAGTCGGGACTATCCGGGGAATAGAAATAGATCTGATTTAACCGCGCCACTGACAGGACGCCAAAAAATAACAAGATCGCAATCATCAAATTGCGAGTTCGATGACTCTCAGATCGTAATAAACCACTCATCGTCATTCCGTAAGCCGAGACCGTGAATTGAAAAATAGTGCTGAAACAAACCAGGAAAACTCGATCTGGCGTCAGAATCGCAAGTTTCAATCATACACGGGGTCAAAGGCTCTGGCGAAGCTTTTTCCAGGGATTCTGATCGATTCCTCAGTTGTGGCTTCAGCGAACAGCACAAGCGGGTAAAGTCAACACACGCCACAGCTTAGTTGACAGAGCAACACATGCGTAAAGCGTCGCTGAGAAGTTCGACTCTCCACGGCGGCTCTTTTCTGCCGCCGCTCGTTTTATTCGTAGATACGTCCACTTCTAAAGTGGTGATTCGGCTCAAAAAAAATTCGGTGGCGGTACGGGCGGTATTATTCTGAACCTTAAAGGCCCAGGCAATCACATGGACGGCGACTCGCCAACTTTCTACTTCGGTCTTTAATCCCAACGCGAGTTGGCGACTCTGCTTCACCACAGAAGTTTGTCCAACTTCTGCGGGTTGGACTTGACGCCAATCACAGTCGGTTTTGGCGACCGGACGAGCATAACGCCGCGGCTCCGTGTGAAACGGATTGTTATGTTGGTTTTTGTTGAGGTATCGCGCTTCGATTTACTGTGCCGCCGTTTGAGGACCAAAAACGCATTGGGAAAGACCATTCGTTGGAGTAGAAGTGCGGACTTAATTCATTTCGCCGTTCAGCAATGAACATATCGGAAACCGGAAGGCCGGTCACCCTAAGCACGTCAGCATACGACAATGATTGCAGCACTTCCTTCTTAAAGAACTTGTCACCACCAACCAAACCCTTGCAGCATGCAATCAGGTCTTTCAATCCAGAATTAGTCGGCAACGATTCGATCGATGCCAGTAACGGTTCAAGCCATGGGGCGGATTTTGCAGGCTTTCCAACGTGATAGTCCAATGGCACGGCCAAGTCGCACCATAAATACGCGAGATCATCTCTCTCAATCGCCCCGCCACGGAATAATTTGAGAAACAGGTTGCGGGCAATTTCGACCATGCCCACTCCTTTTCCACTCCACTCGAGTGATTTGATGCGTGAGGTGTTGATGCCACGCAAGTAATGATATGACGCAAATTCAGAGACATATCCGTAGTTTTTGGTTACAGCTGCAAGAGTAAAATTTGCCCAGACATGATTGATGGATTGAGCAGCATGCGATTGACGCAAGTCTTTCGACGCGCGATCGAAGTCGAGCGTAAAATCAGGAGGAATCGCTAGCGTTTCGGCGATCCAGTGAAGTTGTTTCTCAGCAGCTCGTGAGAGTTTAGAGTTATTGACCCATCCGATAGGTTCGTTTCTGAATTCCGTGTCATAATCCCACGTGAAATTCGCCAATGCAGACACGAGTTCGAGTTCGACGCCAGAGGCCTTTGCCAAGCTCTTGAGCTTTCGACGTGCCGAATCAGATTGGTTGCGTTCATCGAATGACTTGGCCATTTGGAAATGTCTCAATATTTACAGGATAATGCCCGCGAGGTACGAGCGTCGCCTTTGACGCGATTGTGATACGATTTCTCAAGATCCAAACTACGGCATCTCTTCCGAATACTTTAATATATCGCCGACAAACAGCTCAGAACAACAAATAGACTAACGAAAATATAGATAAACGAAAACGGCTCCAGTTCAACTGTTTCTTAGACAATTCGTTTGGCGATGTTGCAGGCGATTCGAGTCTTCTCCAACGCCAAAATCAGTCTCTGCCGCCGGTCTTCATCAACCGGGGCAATAAATGGCTTCTCTACAAGCGTGTCAGCCAACCCAGCATAGCGTGCTGCCAAATCCTCTCGTGACGAGTCGTAGGCTCTGAAAATCAGCCCGGGGCGATACTGGATGTCTTGCCTGCCAACGATAGTCTCTGCCACGATAAGATGATCTCGCTGTGACCGCATCACACCCTCGATTGATGAAGATGCATCCAATAGAGGCTCAAGTTGGTCGTGGAACCTTCCATCGAGTACCAGCGTTGTGACGGCTGAATGAATCGCCCACAATTCCTTGCGGGGAGTTTCGCCCGACTGGAGACGATCGAGTGCGGATAAAATCTCCTCGCGCGTCCACTCTGTCTCCTTGGATTTGGGGATATTCAGCCCCCGGTACTCGCTATATCGTTGAGGGATCTCTCGGGACATGTGAAAGTGAGAGCACCCCATCGATTGGAAGTAGCGCTTCGCCGCGTCAACACTCGTGATTGGTTCGTCGACTTCCATTTTATTGAGCTAACAATTGATAGACAGAACTTGATTCTATCTAAAGCTATCAGGATTTCTGTCTATTATCAAATGACACTATATGGACTTGTTCAGGGAAGCCCGATATGACAGCGGGGGTTGATTCTCTTCTCTCTATCAGGATCACGCAGCATGACCACTGCCGTTTACCGATCGCCCCAACTCCTTGACCAGTTGCGAAATCAGTTGCGAGTAATGCACTATGTCTGGAAGACCGAGCAGGCTTACGTGATGCTTGCCGGCGGCTTAGCGTTCGTTTCAACACGGGGCCGCTCAGTTGCTTGCCGTCTGATTCAAGTCGCATTTCTTTCGCGAGAGATGGGAACGTTAATGCGTTCATTCCCTCTGATTGTCTCATTTTTGAAAGAATTATGATGATTTTGTCGCAGATCCATTTAAAATGACGAATTGCTGAGGGGACTCTGTTCTTTGGTCTGCTGCCTCATGTTTCTTTTTTCTACTCTTTTCTGATCATTCTGGAACGCGTTCAATGTCCTGTTTTTTAAAACGCTTGATACTGGCTGGTTGCCTGCTGGCAGGCTGTAGCGGAGGGGCCGATCTCGCTTGGGCTCAGTCGACGACGCGGAAGACTGATGCGGCCGGTCACCAGAAAGTGGTGGCGCCGTTCTTGCAGAAGTATTGTCTGAAGTGCCATAAGTCGGGAAGCAAGGACAATGAGTTTCGCGTGGATGCGAGCCTGACGAATGATTTTTCTGATCCGACCAGCACAGGAAAATGGGAAGAGATCGTCAATGTACTAAACGGCCATGAGATGCCGCCCGAAGGAGAGCGGGCACCCAAGGCGAAGGAAGTAGCGGAGGTAGTGGACTGGATCACGGCGCAGATTGTCAAAGCGGAACTGTCGAAACGGGATTCTTCGATTGTGCTGCGTCGACTGAATCGGGCCGAGTATCGGAATACGATCCGGGATCTGATTGGCATCGACTTTGATCCGGCCGGTTTCCCGCAGGACTCGCCTGCCGGGGGCTTCGATAATAATGGCGGGGCACTCACGCTGTCGCCGTTGCATTTGGAACTGTATCTGGAAGCCGCGCGGAAGATACTGGATCTGGCGTTGGTAGAAACGAGCCAGCCCCCCATTTTGAAATGGCGAATTCAACCTGATTCTGGTGATTCGGACCGGAACCGGGTGAATTATGATGGGCAACGCATCATTGTGAACGGCGGCAAAAACCGGGTTGAGAATGGCTTCAAGGTGCTGCATCACAATAGTTGGGATAAGAAACTCAACGCGCGTGATTTCAAATTACCCTACGCCGGTAACTATTTGATTCGAATCCGTGCTGCCGGGAAAGTTCCGGGTCGGGCGGCCGTGGTCGCATCTGCGAAAGCGGCGCTGCAACACCGGATGGAGCAGCAGAACAAAAAGAATCCGAAGGGCGCCAAATGGACGAAACAACAACTTGAGCGGGATCTGAAACATTTTGAAACCGACTCAATGTATGACTATGGCTATCCCCGCTTGAAATTCACGCAGCATTTGGGAGGGCAGCCTAAGGTACTGGCTGAACTTGACATTGATGCGCCGTTGTCACAGCCGAAGGTTTATGAATTTTCCGGTTACTTCTCTACGGAAAAAGCGGGGGTCACAATTGAGTATGCGTATGACCTTCCCCGCGCTCTGGAAAACTTTTGGATGCAGACCGGCGATCAGTTTGCCCGTCCGGAACTGCATGTGGACTGGATCGAAATTGAAGGGCCGCACTATGAATCGTGGCCGCCCGCCAGTCATCGGCAGATTATGGGACGCCACACGAACAAGCCCGGTGATGAGCGACAAGCGGCGAAAGAGATCATCAGTCAGCTAATGCGGCGGGCGTATCGCCGTCCTGTAACCGAGCAGGAAATGGAAGAGAAGCTGAGGCTGTTTGTGTCCGTTCGTAAAGACGCACCTTCTTTTATTGCCGCTCTCAAGGCGCCTTTGATGGCGGTTCTGGTCTCTCCTCATTTTCTGTATCTGGCAGAAGCACCGCGCGCCACGGGCGCTGGTGCCGATAGTCAGTTGGGTTCACGCAAATTAAATGACTATGAACTGGCGTCCCGGCTCTCGTATTTTCTCTGGTCGACGATGCCGGATGAAGACCTGCTGAGTGCGGCAGCGAATGGCAGATTAACACAGCCCGCCGAATTAACGCGACAGGTAGATCGAATGCTGGCCGATCCCAAAGCGAGTGCGTTCACGAAAAACTTTGCCGGTCAATGGCTGGGGCTAAGGGAAGTCGGAGCGAACCCGCCGGCCGCCGATTTGTATCCCCGCTATGATCGTCATCTGGAAACGTCGATGGTTGCCGAATCAGAGGCATTTTTCTCAGAGATTCTGCAGCATGATATCAACATGATGAATCTGGTGAGTTCTGATTTTGTGGTGGTGAACCAACGCATGGCCCGTTTTTATGGAATTCCCGGCGTGAAGGGAGATCACTTTCGCAAAGTGAGTGTGCCCGCGGGCGTACATCGCGGCGGAATTGTGACACAGGCGTCTGTGTTGACGATCACCTCCAACGGCACGCGAACCTCACCTGTCAAACGGGGGACGTGGGTCATGAAGAATCTGCTGGGGTTAGATCCCGGATTGCCGGTGGCGAACGTGGGAGATATCGCTCCTAAAGTTCCCGGCATCGATAAAGCCACGGTTCGCAAACGCCTGGAAATTCACCGTGAACTGCCACAGTGTGCCCGCTGTCATAATAAAATTGACCCGCTGGGTTTTGCGCTGGAGAATTTTAACGCCGCCGGCGAATGGCGTGCGCAGGAAGGCTTTGGTTATAAAGGTCGAATTGGTTCGAATGACCCTCGCATTGATGCATCGGCGAGTATGCCGGATGGAACCACATTTGTCGGCGTCGATGGCTTGCGAGATGCGTTGACAAAACAGGAAACGCTGTTCCTGAAGTGTTTGAGCGGGAAACTGTTAACGTACGCTTTAGGGCGTGAAATGGGTGTTGCCGACAATCCGACGGTGGATCAGGCGGTATCCGAAATCAAGCAAAACGATTATACTCTGAGATCGCTGATCAAATTTGTGGTTCTCTCAGAACCGTTTCGGTCGAAATAAAAAGACGCCGATTGCCGGCGCGCGGAGACACATTGATGACTGCATTTTCACAAGAACCAATGTCGCGGCGACATATGTTAAAAGGGCTGGGGGTCTGCTTAAGCCTGCCTCTCCTGGATGCGATGATTCCCTCTGCCTACGCCCGGCCTTCCACGTTTAAATCCTGGAATCAGTCGGCAGGCAAGCATCCACGGATGCTCTGCTGTTATGTGCCCAACGGTGTGAATATTCTGGAGTGGGTGCCTGCGACCTCGGGCAAGTCGTATCAGCTCTCGCCCACATTGTCGGCACTGAAAGAACATCAGCGCGAATTCAGCGTTGTTTCGGGAGTCGGTCATCTCGCTTCGAAAGGGGGACATTCGGGCGCGGATACGTGGCTGACCGGCGCCGATTTATCGGCCGTGCCTGGCAGCGATTATGCGAATACGATTTCAGCCGATCAGATCGTCGCCGAACATCACGGGAAACAGACGCGGTTTCCTTCGCTACAGATTTCCGATGCTTCGGGCACAGGGAGCGCAGGGCACAGCCATACGCTTTCCTTTGACCGGAGTGGGACGCCAATGCCTGCGGAGAACTCGGCACAGCGTCTGTTTGATCGACTATTTATTCCTGAGACGAAAGCCGGCAAGCAGGCGACGCTCAAACGGTACGCCGAACGGAAATCGATTCTGGACAGTGTGCTTTCGGATGCGAATTCGCTGAATCAAAAACTGGGAAAAAAAGACCAGCAGAAACTGGATGAATATCTTAACTCGGTCAGAGAAACCGAGCAGCGAGTTTCGCGGCTGGAATCATGGATCGATGTTCCGAAGCCGAAAGTGGATCCCGTCGGCTTACAACTGGCCAGTCAGTCTCGCAATGCGCATGACCGTCCGATGTGGATTGATGTGATGCTGGAAATTTCGTATCTCGCTTTTGCGACTGACACGACGCGTGTCATCACGTTTGAATGGTCGCGGGAAGCGGGCGGTTATGGCGGCGGTGGAGAGAACCATCACGAGCTGTCGCACCATGGCGGTGATGCGGGCATGTTGAGTAAGCTGGCGACGATTGATCGCTTTCATCTGTCAAAACTGGCACGATTCATGACGCTACTCAAATCGACGCGCGAAGCGGGCGGCAGCATGCTCGACCAGACGATTGTGATGTATGGTTCCGGCATGAATTCGGGCAAAGGGGGCGAACACTCTCCCAAAAACCTGCCCACGCTGATTGCCGGCGGACAGCAGTTGGGCCTTAAACAGGGGCAGCATCTCGCCTTTGATGTTGAGAAACATCCGCCGTTGAGTAATCTGTTGCTGTCATTGATTCAGGCGATGGGCGTCGAAACAGACCGGTTCCAGGATTCGACATCGACGTTAACCGGACTGGCTTAATCTTTTTTGTACTTTGATTTTGATCCTGCTCAAATCAACTTGGGTAAGAGTGCCTGGGCGAAGGAGAGCACCAGGAAGAAACCGCACATATCGGTGAGTGTGGTCAGGATCGGGCCGGAGGCGAGTGCGGGATCGAGTTTGAAGCCTTTCAGTACCAGGGGAATCAACGCACCCAGGCAGACAGCCATCAACGTGTTGAGAGCCAGTGCACCGCCGATGACCAGACCGAGGTACGGGTTTCCTTTCCACATGTAGGCGACGCCTCCCAGTAGAATTCCGAGGGCGACTCCATTGACCAAGCCGAGCCCGAGTTCTTTGCGGAAGACGTGAAACCAGTCGCGGGGACGAATCACGCCGAGCACGAGTTCCCGGGTACTGACGGCGATCGACTGATTACCGCTACAGCCACTCATGTCGGAGACGATGGGTAAAAAGACCGCCAGTGCGATCACCGCTTCCAGAGTTTCCTCGTACATGGCGATGATACTGGCGGCGACAATATTCAACACAATGTTAATACTGAGCCACGATAGTCTTCTCGCGCTGCGAATTTTGAGTGGCAGGCTGCGGAGTTCTTCACCACCCATAATCCCGGCAAATCGCAGAAACGTGCGGCCCGCCTGTTCTTCGCCGGCCTGTTCGACGTCTTCACGCCGGACGACCCCCACCAGTTTCTGGTCGGCATCGATGACAGGCAGACCAAACAGGTGATGTGAATCGAAGAAGTGTTGTAGATCCTGCAGACTGGTGGAATCGAGAACGCTGGTGGGGTTGGCGATCATCATTTTCGAAAGCTTACGACCGGGAGGGGCCATCAGCAGATCGCGTAAACGGAGGACACCGACCAGTTGCAGATCTGCGTTGATGACATAAATATATTGGACGTTGTAGGTGGTATACTCTTCGGCATTCTGACGCAGCTCGGTAACGACATCATCCACGGTCTGAGATTCAACAAATGAAAGCAGTTCGGTAATCATCAACCCGCCCGCAGACTGACTGTCATACTGCGCCAGGAAACGAACATTCTCTGCTTCTTCCGGGGCCATCTGTTCGATGATCGCTTCGGATTGCTCATCGGTAAGCTGGTCGAGCAAGTCGACCTGTTCGTCGCTGTGCATTTCATCGACGATCAAAGCCGCCTTTTCCGGTGTCAGCGCGGAGAGCATCTGTCCTGCCTGTAGTTCTGGCAGAGATTCCATCAACTGTGCTGCATCTTCATCGTTGAGTAAGGCGAGAAACTCCTGCTGTTCGGCATCTGATAATTGCGCCATCACGCGCGCATCTTCGCCGGGCGGCAGTTCCTTCAGATAATTGTGGGCTGCATCAGAGTCACCCGTAGCGACGATTTGTTCGAGTTGTTCCCAGGCATCCGGTTGTTCAGCGTTGAGGTCTTCCGTGGTCTCAGCCGGTTCATTCATCTTAATATTCCCCATGTCTTTCACCGATTCTTCGGTTTCCGATATCTCAGCGATAGACTCTTTGTTTCCTTTGTAATTACTCCCGGCGAGTAGTCTACACTACTTTAGAGAATGCAACAAACCGCTCAAAACACGGAATTGAATTTATCTGAACTCATGAAGAATACCTTTGGTCTAAGTAGACGCGGGGCGAGTTCAATCAACCTGCTGGTAGCAGATGTCTCGAAGGACTAAGGCGAATTTCGAAACTTTGTTAATTTTCAACCCTAAACAGTCTTCTATCGGATAGCAAGTCGGGTATTCGCTTTAGGGAAAGCAGAGCGAGGACCAGACGATTCTCTTGTCCCGCGTTTGATTTGTAATTAGAATTAACTAAGGCAACAAATATATACATCAGGTATTCGATTATTCCTCTGTTTAGAAAAGAACGTCGATACCCAAAACATGTGTCACTGGTCAGGCCAGATTTGATGAACGAATTCACTCAGGTTATCAATGCAATCGAAGCTGATGATCCGCAAGCAGCTGAGTTCGTTCAACTGCGATATTTTGCTGGACTTAAGCTCGAAGAATCTGCCCAGCTGCTCAAAAATTCTTTCCGTAGCGCAAGCAGAATCTGGGCTTATGCCCGCGCCTGGTTACGCCGCGAAATCGAAGGCTGTTAAAATAATTAAGTTTTCTGACCAGTGCTGTGCGTGAATCTCGCACTGTAGGTGAGGCCGGGTATTTCCTTTGAAATTCCCTTTGTTGATCCCAAATCAATCATAATTTAACCAGCGGAGCCCTTCAGATGTCTGTGCGTCTTCATTCTCAATGCATTGGTTTACACAAGTTGACACTGACTCTCGTAATCGTATTGGTATTTCTATCAGAGAATCACATGATGTCTCGGGCGATAGGCAATGATGGAGGGCAGTTTGAGGGAGCGATCTGGAAATTCACGTTGACCTCTAAAAATACTAATAAAAAACTGAAAGGGCAGTTTCGAGTTTCAAATAAAGTCCTTTATCAGAAAGTCAATAAAGAAGATCCCACTTTTACAAAACCGATCGGTAAAAATTATCCCAAAAAAACAAAAACAAAAATTCAATTTACTGATTTACGAGCCTTCACTTCCAAAGGAGTACAGAAAAACGGAATACAAGCAACCGTCTGGCTAAAGTATCACCGCTTTGGTCACTGGTCCGGAACATTCATTGATGGGAAAGGGGCTCACTGGAATATCAAATGTGTGCGGTTCCAGGAATAATGAATTATCTGAGTGAATAAAACCGGTTTACTTCAGGCTGGAAATATTTATTGAGCCAGCAACCGAAAGACAACATTCATGATAAAACAGCAAATGAAGAAAGTATTTTTCTCGCGGCTTTGGAATACGCCGATCTCGGTCAGCGCGCAGACGATCTAGATCATCACCGAGTACATTGAATTCGGAAATCGACCTTTCCTTTTTGGATGCATCTATTAGTGGGCTTAGAGTGGCCCGTGTGCCCAGACATCCTCAGGGATGATGGTGCACGACGATGATGGTGCACGACCAGGGTTGAACTTACTTCAAAAGTCGGTCGACCGTGCGCAATGATTCTTCAAAACCCCCAACGAAGGCGACATTTCCCTGTTGGTCGATGACGGCTGACTGGGGAATGCCGCGTATGCCAAAGTCGCGCATGGTCTGACCAAACCAGCCTTTTTCGGTCGCAGGCCGGTCGATCGCGAGTTGATACTGGAGATCTTCCTGCTCCGCAAATTTCTGCAGATCGGAGACACTGATATGACTGTCGTGGATCCCGATCAGGACAAACGGGTGGTCGGCATAGTAGCGGGCCGCAGTTCGAACTTCGGGGAGCTGCGCGATGCAGGGACCACAACGAGTGCCCCAGAATTCGACGAGCACGACTTTCCCTTTTAGATCCGGCGCTTCCGATTCTCCTTTGCTTGTGACCCATTTGGCGGGTTTGATCTCAGGAGCGCGTCTGCCGTAGTGAATCTTTTGTTCTACTTGATGGCTGTATTGAGGATGACGTTGCAGATACGCAGCGAAATCGCTGACCGGTCCTCGCATTGTAGTTTGGATATGACGCACGGGTCCCGATCTGGAAGCACGGGGGGGAATGTGGCGAGAATCAACAATCAGTGCGCCCGACGGTAACGGTATAGCAAATGCATCGGCGGGCAGTTGAGTGAAGACTTCGACCGCTTTAATCTCGTATACTTTGAGCAAACCTAATTTTCCTTTTGAGCGTCTCCAATCGATAAAGAGACGGGGCAGGATCAGGCCGTTCGCGTGTTTTTGCGGGGCGAAAAACATGGAGACTCGTTGAGATTCGTATCCAGCATGTTCCAAATAATTTTCAAAGATAAAACCGGTTTCCTGGTCGAACACACGTCGATGGGTATACTTTTCGGTCTTCCTGTCATAGATGGTTCGTCGTCCTTCCTGACGGATTTTGACTGCCGGTTTCTTTCTTGGGGAGGATGGCGGACGCTGCACACGCAGCGAAGGCCAGTCACTGAATTCCTGTGATGATGCGATGTGCATATATGCTCCGCTTCCACCTCTGCGAGAGACAGAGGCCTGGTTGTTGGCGGTACTGTATTGAAGTGTATCCCACTGGTCAGTGAATGTGGCCGAGTCGGGGAGCCGCGTTTTGTCTTCCCGAAAGAAACGAGGATTTCTCGCTTGATTATAACGCGTTTCACTGCGCAGTTTACCAGATGAAGTCAGGATGGCATTGCATCGATATGAGTCCCCTGCCTGATGTTTTTTGAGTAGTTTATCAATATCAGGCAGTTGATAGGGATCGAGGGATCGCAGGTCTTTCATCAGTGCTTCTGTGTCAACCGGTTTCCGCGAAACCAGAATCATATCTATGTTTACTCTCAGATGAGAAAGACGGAGTAATTCGGACTGAGTGTGCCATTTGAGTTGCAGGTCTGGGGGATAGATCGAATCCGGATCAGGTTTTGGGGTTTGGTCGGCAAGATGAGCGGGGAGAAACTGGGGAGGGGTCAGCTTGAATTCCACTTCTGTCAGTTTGCCCGCAGAAAGTTTGACACGTTCGCCACGACTGCCGTCTGCCTGTGCCAGCGATAACGGTTCCGTCACCACAAACCGCCGCATTCCGGGCACCATAAATGCCTGGATCTCTCCTGCCGCATTGGTTTCCGGGTAATCCACAAACACCGACTGGGTCGAGACCGGCAGTTGCTTGCTGGTGTCATGAGTTTCATAGTTAAACCGTACGCCGGGGATTGGTTCGCCGGTTTCCGCATTCACAGCTTTCAGAATGACAATCGCCGCTGGTCTCAGTTTGACCGTATGTTGAATAGCCCCTGATTTATCTGAAACAATAAACTGTTCACTTTGAAAGTAAAACGGTAGATCGGGGGCCGGCTCGGCAATTAACTTGTATTCGCCTGGCAGGAGTTGCAATCTGGCATTCCCCTGACTGTCCGATCGCGCCTGAATACCGGCTCGTCGAATCTGTCCTACCGGGAGGGCTGTGATTTGAACATTCGAGATGGGCTGCTCCGTTTTCTCCTGGACCACTTGTACTGTCACATTGCGGGGCATTTCGAACTCGCGATTGAATTCTCCATCATAGCCGACCGCGATTATACCTCTGCGGACTTTGTTTTCTGGCGCTGTGGCCAGCCTGAAGTGCCAGGGATCAAATGTGGGGCCGGGGTCGATGTTGGCCAGGTAGCTGGTGTCGCGGCGGAGCTGAGTAAATTCGTAAAAGCCGTTTTTGTCGGTCCGTGTTTCACGGAATTCTGTGGGCAGTGATAGAATGGAATCAAAGAAACCGGAATCATCAACGGGATGATTCTCATTACCCAGAAAGCGGCACGACCAGGTTCCCCACTGGTTCCGCACGCGGAGATTATCAATCAGACCGACCTGTACTTTCGCATTGGCCAGGGGCTTTCCCTGTTTGTCAGTGATGCGCCCCTTGAGCTTTGCATCGCGTTCGAAGATCAGATCGACCACGATTGGTTCATTCAGATAAAAAGCACGCGCTGTGACCTGCTCGTTTTTATCGCCGTTCTCGGTTCCTTGCGGTCGTGTGTCCGGGCGATACAAGCGGCTTGGATGCCAGGTGAACCCGTAGCCCTCTTTAGTTCCGAATACAGTAAATTTCCCTTCTACCGGCTTGGGGATGGGATTAGCACGCTGGCGCACAACGAGCAGTTGAATGTCTTGGACTTCGAAAAAACCAAATTCGTCGCTTTTTGTATGACCGCGCAGTCGTTCGAAATTGCCTGGTGTCATCCGCGCAGAACTGGCAACATAAATGTCCGCGTCTTTAATCGGATCTCCGGCGGCGTTGCGCGCAATTCCGGTGATTGAAACACGGTGTAATTCTTGTCCATAACCGCCACCATTCTTGACCGTGCTGAGGATTTCGACTTCAGGAGGTCGCTCTGGTTCTGATTTTTCATCCACCGGCTTCGCTGTCTTCGGCTTTGATTCGTCTGGTGCCAGGGCGAGTTGGTTTGCTGCGCCAGCTTGTCCTTCTTCCGCCGCGACTGGCTGAGAAAATAAAGGGCTCGTTGGAATAGTGCATATCGCAAGCAACAGAACCAAGACCGTGTGACATTTTTTTCGAGACCAGAACCACTCACTACAACGACCGACCATCGGATCCTCCCGGGGACATATTTGGTTGTTTTGATTGTGTTTGCCTGGGGTAATGGCATCAGACTGTGAGGAAATCAGTATACACTATCTGAATGTTTAGATGCAAAGGCGGGCTGAAAAAGTGGGGAGCCGAGACAGGAGAACGAAGTGGCCAGACAAAGAAAAAACCCCTGTTTCAGAATAAAACAGGGGTTTCTCTATTTGTAATTAGCAGAAAAAACTGCAAGTGGGCGATGAGGGGCTCGAACCCCCGACCCTCTCGGTGTAAACGAGATGCTCTAGCCAACTGAGCTAATCGCCCGGAATTTTGATTAACATCGGTAATTTCGATATTATTCTTGCGTCTTTATGTATGACACGCACGTATTATGGCAGGTTCGTAGCGAAATGCAACTCTTGCGTGTAAACTGTTTTAAGCCTTCGCCGACTTTGGGCCGAATTTCGCATTTTTGCGGTTTTTTCCTTTCTTGAGAAAGATCTGATTTATGTCTCATTGCCTGGTCACCGGTGGTGCCGGTTTTATTGGCAGCCATATCTGCGAGCAATTAATTCAGCAGGGGCAACACGTTACTGCCGTTGATGACCTCTCGACCGGATTTTTAAAGAATCTGGATGAGATCATAGATCATCCTCATTTCACATTTCGGACCGGTTCGATTACCGATCCGGTGTTGATGGCAGAAATGGTGCAGGGCGTCGATACGATTTATCATATGGCGGCTGCGGTGGGTGTGAAACTGGTAGCAGATAACCCGGTGCGGACGATCGAAACGAATATCTATCCGACCGAAGTGTTACTACGACACGCGGTGCAGGGAGGGCATAAGTTCTTTCTGGCGTCGACGAGTGAAGTCTATGGGAAAAACCCAAAAGAACGCTGGACCGAAGAAGATGATCTGCATTTTGGCCCGACGACCCGGCCGCGATGGGCCTATGGCGCTTCGAAAGCCATCGATGAATTTCTGGCGCTGGCGTATCACCAGAAATATGGTCTGGATGTACGAATCGGCCGCTTTTTTAACGTGGTTGGCCCCCGTCAAGTAGGAGAGTATGGGATGGTAATCCCCCGCTTCATTGATCAGGCGCTGGATGGCGGGCCGTTGGTGGTCTTTGATGATGGCTCACAAGTACGCTGTTTCGGACACGTTTCGGAAATCGTGGACTGTGTGATTGATCTGACGAATCTGGATGGAGCCCAAGGACACGTTTATAACATCGGCAGCGATGAGCCGGTTTCCATTCGAGGACTGGCGGAAAAAATTATCGAGAAGGTCAATCCCGCTGTGAAAATTGAGTATCTCCCTTATAACAAAGCATATAATGAAGACTTCGAGGATGTGCAGCGTCGGGTACCCGATTTAGGACGTCTGACGGCGACTCTGGGACGCAAGCCGCATGTGAAGCTGGATGAAATCCTGGATGACATCATTGCGTACAAGAAACAGATCCGCGGGCTTGCCTGAGGGATACTTAAAACTGACAGAGACGGAATAATCCTTACGACCTGAGTCCGAATTGGGAGCGGATACGGATTCAGGCATTGGTCTCTCATTTCCCGAGTTCTTCTGATCCGATGATCAATGGTAAGTGTGGTTCTCTTACCTCATCACACAGAACAAGGGAATGGAGAGTACGATGAAGGGATTTCAGATCAAGCTGTTTGCTTTGACCATCTTGTTGGGAATGTTCAGTTCCGGCCTTGCGATCCAAACGGCGCACGCAGGCAACGGTCGATTCTTTCTTTCCAAATGTGAGCTGTGTGAAGAAGAGTACGAGGGACGCCAATATAATGGCAGCACGTACCCCTGGCCCCGTTATTCGTACCATCTGTATCGCGGCAAACGCTGTGACGCACGCATGCGAGCGGGCCGCTATCGACGCTATGAATATGATCGCTATCAGGTAAAAAGCACGCACCCCTTTCATGGCGAAATGCTGCCACTGCCGTTGCCTGAATAAGCAACTTCAAACAGTGCGCTCAAAAAATGCGATTTGACGAGGGACGTGATTCTCCTGCATGTAGGTGCAAGGGTGAGTTTCAAGACTGACCTTTCTACGAATGCAGGAGAATAGTTTCCTGTTTCGCCTCGCATTGCTGTTTTCTTTCTCATTCCCTTTCAAATGCTTCGTGCTGCGCGACCCTTCTTGGATGGGAAGCAGAAGGCGGTTCTCAAGATAGGCGATTCTGCAGAACAAGTTCCTTCCAGAGGCTGATTAAGCTTAGGGAGTTTTGAACGAGACACGCGTCAACGAAACTCGCAATTCACCGAAAACTGAGCGACGTTTGTTGCCGACTACAGGGGCAGCCGGGTAGACTAGATGGATCAATGAGTGTTGATGGGACTGGGCTTTTATGAACTGAGTTCCAGTCAGGCAGCATTTTTGTGTTTCGCATTCCTCCTACCCACCTGAATCACCCCACTGGAGTCAGCATGTTTGCCCCCCTCAGGAATTTATTTCGACCCGCGATGTCGTTGCTCGTTCTTTTCTCAATGGCCGGCATGCTTTCGGCTGAAACGGCAACAACGATTTTTCAAAACGGCAAAGTGATTACGCTGGACAATCAATCGCGGATTGTGGAAGCGATTGCGATTCGCGAGGGAAAGATCCTGGCGGTGGGGAGCAATGCAGAGATGAAGTTGTATCTGGGGGAGCAGACGAAGGTGATTTCTCTGGATGGGAAAACAGTGATTCCGGGGTTAATCGAATCTCATGTGCATGCCTTGCGTGCGGCCCGTGCCGAATTAATACAACCCCATCAGGAGTTGAATTCGGTGGCAGAAATTCAGGCCTGGATTCGTGAAAAAGTGAAAGATGTGCCCGCCGGTCGTTGGATCACGGTGCCTCGCACGGATATTACCCGTTTGAAAGAACGCCGCCGTCCGACGCCTGCTGAGCTGGATGCGGCTTGCTCGACACACCCCGTGCATATGAATATCGCCCGCAAAGATGTGTTGAATACTTTGGGGTTTCAATTATTGGGAATCAAGAGTGACAAGGACAAGCTGGCGGGGGCCCGGATTCTCTTCGATGCCAACGGTAAGCCGACAATGATGGAAGGGGGCGGCGGGGCGATTCGTAAACTGATCCCACGCGAAACCGTTTCGCCCGCAGCGACCCGCGAAGCATTGAAGAAGCTACATGCGATTTACAATTCAGTGGGGATCACGAGCATTCTGGAACGGGGTTCGGGAGTAGCAGAGTACCGTGAATACGAATTGCTGAAAGCACAGAAAGAACTGACAGTGCGGATGACGATGACGATTCGCCAGCAATTGCGCAGTGCGGCCGCCGTCAAAGAGTTTACGAAAAAACTGGGACTGATTACCGGCGACGGGGATGACTGGGTGCGTGTCGGGCCTTTGAAAATTTCGGTCGATGGCGGCATTCACTGGGGGAATACGCGGCTTTCCGAACCTTATGGTGAAAAACGCCGTCAGTTTTATGTGTTGCAGCAGGATGCCGGCTATCGGGGGGACCTGGCTTATTCGCGCGAGTTGATGGAAGAAATATTTGAAGCAGGGCAGAAGCTGGGTTGGCAGATGTGCTGTCACGCGACCGGCGATGGCAGTGTGAATGAAATTCTAAGCGCGCTGGAAAATGTGAATCAACGGCTGCCGGTGAAAGAACGTCGATTTTGTATTACACATGCCTACTTTCCGACTCAGGAATCAGTGAAGCGTTCGAAGGCGTTGGGGGTCTGTTATGATACGCAGACCTATTTGTTCTATCGCGATGCCGATGCGATCAACGAAGTTTATGGTCCTTCCTGGGTGAACCGGTTTATGGGGCTGAAGACCTTTATTGACGGAGGCGTGCCGATTGCGATCAACAGCGATCATATGAACGGCTTTGACCCCGATCATTCGATGAATGCCTTCAATCCGTTTCTGGCGCTGTATATTGCCGTTAGCCGCCGCGATATAGATGGGAATGTATTTGGCCCGCATCAGAAATTATCCCGCGAGCAGGCGCTGCGTTGCATGACGATTGATGCCGCCTATATCAGCTTTGAAGAAAAGGTGAAGGGGACGCTGGAGCCGGGAAAACTGGCTGATCTGGTGGTGCTGGACCGGGACTATCTGACGTGTCCCGAAAACGAGATTTTAGAGATCAAGCCTTTGCTGACGGTGTTGGATGGACAAATCGTCTATGATGCTGGGAAGACAAGTGATCCTTAATCGCTGCAACAGGAAAATCTGCTCTATTCCGGCTGGAAGATCCATTTTTTGATCCGAAAAAGCGTTACCCTTGGACATTAAAATTGTCATTAGATATGATGCGGGCTCTAATCTCTCGGATTGAAGCCGAATTATTGTGTTCTAAACCATTTCTGGACTCTGCACGGAGTAGTTGATTTCTTATGTTGGATTTGCAGTTCATTTGCGAGAATCAGGAAGCCATCCTTGAAAATTGTCGCAATCGTGGAATTGAAGTTGACCTGGCTCGACTGACAAAACTGGATCAGCGTCGTCGCGAATTGATTGTTCAAGGCGACAAAATACGGCAGGAACAGAAGTCGGTTTCCTCTCAAATTCCCAAAGCTGCAGACAATGATGCGAAACAGGCGTTGATCGCGCAGGGGAAGGAATTACGTGAGCAGGTCTCTGCGCTCGATATTGAATTGCGTGAAGTCGAAACCGAATTGAAACAGGAGCAGGCCCGAGTGCCGAACCTGGCGCATCCGGATGTGCCCGTCGGGAAAGAAGACAAAGCCAATACGATGGTGCGAATGTGGGGTGAAAAACCCGCCTTCGATTTTACGCCCCTCGATCATGTGGCACTGGCGGAAAAGCATGATCTGATCGATTTCGAAGCGGGCACACGCGTGGCCGGGCATGGGTTTTATTATCTGAAGAATGAAGCCGTTCTGCTGGAGATGGCATTGTGTCAATACGCGATGCAGAAGCTGGTGCAGGAAGGATTCATTCTGCACAGCACGCCCGACCTGGCAAAGAAAGAGATCCTGGAAGGGATCGGCTTTAATCCCCGCGGAGACGAGACGCAGATTTATTCCGTGGAGAATACGGATCTGAGTCTGGTGGCGACTGCCGAGATCACACTGGGTGGATCGATGAAAGATCAGATCATGGATCGCGAAACGCTGCCTTACAAAATTGCCGGCCTGTCACACTGTTTCCGCACCGAAGCCGGCGCGCATGGTAAGGCGACACGTGGCATCTACCGCGTGCACCAGTTTAGCAAAGTCGAAATGTTTGTCTTCACAGAGCCCACGAGTGCGGCCTCCGATGCGATGCACGAGGAAATTGTGCGGATCGAAGAAGAGATCTTTCAGGGGTTGGGCTTGCATTACCGCGTGGTTGATACCTGCACGGGAGATCTGGGGGCGCCCGCTTATCGGAAATACGATCTGGAAGCCTGGATGCCCGGTCGTGGCGAAGGGGGCGCGTATGGCGAAGTGACTTCTGCTTCGAACTGCACGGATTTTCAGTCTCGCAGGTTGGGAACCCGTTGTAAGTCCAGCGGCCAGAAGGGAACCGAATTCGTGCATACTCTGAATGGGACAGCTGTTTCGATTGCACGGGCGATTATTGCGGTTCTGGAAAATTACCAGCAGGCGGACGGTACGATTCTGGTTCCTGAAGTTCTTCGTCCTTGGATTGGAAAAGACAAGATTGGGTAAAAAAGCCGATTTGGAACAAACAGTGTCTGCTCAGATCTCGTAAAAGAGCCAGGGAGTTTGCCCGAAAGAATGATTCCCGCAGGAGCTGGTTGATCTTAGGAAGCTGCCGAGGATTGCTGGTTTTCGCCCGTGTTCGGGCTGATTGTTGCGTTTCCAGAGTGATCTGGACCTAGTATAATCGACTGTTGGCCGCTACGAACTTGCGGAATCCACGCTTGCAGAACCATCTGAGTGTTGACCCGCCAAAACAAGTCTCGGTGTGCTGTTCACATTTTTTTTTCAACCCTGTTTCAGATTTTGAGAATTTCCGTGAATGATCATCCAGACAACGATTTGCCTGACGAGAACACTCCCGATCATACTGATCCCCATGCCGATCAAAATCTGACTCCCGATGAATCGAATGCGAATCCGGAAAATACTCCGGGGCCGACCGATTCCGAAATGGACAATCAGGCGAGCGAAGAGGGACTCCCCGAGTGGGAGCCATTAACGCCTGAGTTAGTCGAAGATGAAGCGATCCGCGGGGACTTCATGTTGCGCTGGGCCGCCATTCTGTTGGCCTGTCTGTTTGCAGCGACATTCATTTCAGAAACACAAACACTGGTGCATGTCAAAACAGGACAGTATCTGGCCAGCCATGGGTTTTGGCCTCCTGCGACGGATGTGTTTTCCTATACTGCTGCCGACCGACCCTGGCAGAATAACGCCTGGCTGTTTGATTTATCTCTCGCAGCTGTATACGGCGTGCTCGGTGCGACAGGACTGACCTTGTTTAAGGTACTGTTGCTGGGGATTACGTTTTATGTGATCGTCCATCTTTGTCAGCGAGAGATTTCGACGTGGTGGGGTTCGATTCTGGCAGTGCTTGCTTTAATCGCCTGCTTTCCACAACTGACGGTGACGCCAGAAATTATCACCATCCTGGGACTCGTTCTTACCCTGCGTTGCCTGCAATCCTGGCAGGAAAATAATTCCACTCGCGCCTTGTGGGCGCTGGTGCCATTGTTTTTGTTGTGGGCCAATTTTGATTCGCAGGTTTCGCTGGGAATCGTGCTGCTCTTGTTGTATGCCCTGGGGGAAACGGTGGCTGCGTTCATGGATCGGTCTGTGTTGAATGACGACACCGACTATCAGGAACTCTGGCTGGTTCTGGGGGGCAGTCTCGTCGCCACGTTGCTGAACCCGACTGGCTGGCATTCACTGACTGCCGGTTTGAATACGTATCTGGTTGACTACCCGATCATGCGGTCCATGTTTGCCGGAAAAGTAGGCCCGGAAGAGCTGGGCTATTTCTCGATGACGTCGCCTGTATTCTGGGAGTCATTGAATCATTACACCGTGGCTGCCTTCATTTTGATTTTACTTACGTTCGTCAGTTTTGTGCTGAATCAGACGAAGATGAGCTGGGGACAATTGTTTGTCTTTCTCGGTTTTTGCGGACTGTCAATTGTGGCCAGCCACGAGCTTGTGGTGACCAGCGTTCTCTGTGCCATTTTTGCCAATATGAATTTGCAGCACTGGTATCGTGATAATTTTCGACAGACTTACAGCGTGGAAACGTCGGAGCTGTTGTTCTCTCGTGGCGGGCGGGCACTGACGGTGCTGACCTTTTTTGCACTGGCGTATCTAGTTGTCTGCGGTCGTTTTCAGGGGCAGGGAGCAATCCGGCACGCAGTGGGTATGGGATTCAGCCCTGCATTGACTCGAACGATTGAAGGTTATCAGAGTGCCCTGGCTGAATCATTGGATGATCGTCCGTTTCATTTTGTTCTGGAGCAGGGCGACCTGTTAATCTGGCTGGATCAGAAGTCGTTTGTCGATAATCGTCTGTCCCTGTTTGCCGGCAACGGAGAAAAAAACCTGATCGATTTACACGACAAAACGCGACGGGCTCTGCGGATGCAGCGTGAAGATCAACTGGGAAGTGGCGTTCCCGATGTCTGGAAAGAAACCTTTAATGAATATGGGGTCACCCATGTCATTCCGCGTCTATCGGGGGTGAATCCGGACTATCGTAGTTTCTATGATTTACTGACGACGCCGGACTGGCAACTGACCGATTTAAATGCGGCGACGGCCGTCTTTTATCGAGCGGATACTGACGACGACAAAACGAAATGCTATCTGGCATCTCATCAGCTTGACTTCAAAAAACGCGCATTTCAGGAAGAAAAAGAATTCCCGGAAATTCGTTCGGACTGGGCACGGCCCAAATCGTTCTACGGCCGCTATTTTTTGCCTCAGACAGAAACGCTGGATAATGACACGCAGACCGCGCGGCATTATCTGGGGCTGATGTCACAGGCTGGCGGGAATCACGAACTGGCTTCCAGCTTTGCGATCCTGGCGATTCAACTGGCCAATCGTGGTCTGAGTGAAAATCCAAACAGCGCAGAAGCCTATCGAATTCTGGGAAGTGCCTATGGCTATCTGGCAGGTTTGGAAGCACAGTTACTGATACCGCCGGCGGCGCGAAATCAGCAGAGGCAGAGTTTGCAAATTGACCGGATGCGATACTTTCAAATTCTGCATGCCTATCATCAATCGTTAATTATTGAACCGGAATATGCACCGACGCACCTGTTTCTGTTTGACCTTTATTCCACTATGGGCAAGGTCGATCTGGCACACCGTGAATTACAAACTTATCTGAGCATGGTCGAAGATCAGGAGCAACTGGAAGATGATGCTCTGGCACGATTGCGGGCTTATACGGAGCATTTGCAAAAACTCAAAACGCAAATCGATCAGATATCGCAGGAGTTAGAGAAGCAACTGTCGAAAGGGACAGACCGGATGCAGCTGGCAAGTCAGGCATACCAGAATGGATATGTACTGCTGTCACAGCGATATTTGGATGATCCGGTTTACATTGCAAAAAATCCGCTGGCACAAAATCTGAAAGCAACAGTTCTGATGGAAGTCGGACTGTCAGAAGAAGCGGACTCTCAGATGGCGCAACTGGAGACGCTGGCACAAAATGATCCGCGGATTCCCTGGCGTTCTCAAGCTGCCTTTACCAGTCTGGGAAATGGCAATTATCGAGGCAGCTTCGACTTGTGGCGACAGGAACTCAGGTCGCATGAAGAAGCACGGATTGCCGGCGTATTGCAGTCGCTGCCGTTGATCCAGCCACCATCGAATAGTTTCTGGCCCGCACAGCACACAGCCTCTGTGGCCAGCTATCTGTATGGACTTTCGCAGCAGCAAACGCCTCTCAAATTGAATCTCGCCCGCTGTGAAATCGAAGCCGGGCAGCCCAAACAGGCGGCTGCCGTTTTACACGAGATTGTGGATGAACAACCGGAAACACCTTACCGGCCGCTCATCCGCTTTTATCTCTATCAATTAACGGGCGAGCTGATCCCGCTTCAAGTGGAAGCCCCTGCGGGACAGACGGAACCAGAGCCAACCGAAGCACCACTGGTTGCTCCCAAACCATAGCCCGTATTTTAGCAAGTGCTGATTAAGCAGGCTTAAGCACCTTGATGGTCGTCCCTTTGACCAGACCTGCCACCTGTTCCCGGTAGGTTGTCATGTGGGGGGCAGAGAGGTGTGCTTTCAGAGCATCGACACTCTCCCATTTTTCCATGACGGTGACAATCTGGCTGCCGTTTTTGACCTGCACGGGGATGTCTGTTTCTTCGTCGACAGCGGGCCCGTATTCAATGCAGCCTTCTTCAGCCAGAACCAGAGGCACCAGTTGGTGGAACGCTTCCAGAAATGCGGCTTGTTTTCCTTCGGCCAATTCAATATCTGCGATGACAAAAATCATGCTTCTTCTTTCTACTCAGGCGACGATCATCCGGCCTGTGTCCAGGTTTACTGTAGCGTCAGCAAGGACCGGTGGTCCGAGTGTCATAGAATGAGCGACGCTGTGGTTAAATGGGGTTCGATTTAGTTTGGAGCCGTTTAATTAACTGGTGGGCTTGAATAATGCGGCGGGAGTGTAAGCCTTTCGCGATTTTTTCATTCCCTGCGTGTGCTTCAACACTAAATCGATACACGGGCCCATCCTGGTAGATGAGTCGGGCGGTACAATTCACGGTGGCACCGATGGGAGTGGGCGCCAAGTGCTCCACATCCACATGAGTGCCCACACTCAGGGACTTGTCATCAAGCCACGGTTCCAGGAATTGTAACGCAGCCTGTTCCAGAAACCAAATCAGTGATGGCGTCGAGAGGACAGAAATTTCTGGTTCCTGCGAAAACGTAATCGAATGATTCTTTTGTACTTCAAATGAAATCGTATTCGAAGTACCGATCCGCGGTGCCTGATCCATAATTGGCTATCTCAATTCCTGGTTGTCTGCAGAACTATTGCGAAATTTCAATCGGGATGGAATCAGAAATCCGGGAGTCACTCGTTGAGATCTTGAGAGTCGATCGGATTAACTGTTTGGATAATGTGGACTTCACATCAGGCGTCACTGTGACTGGTAGCGTCACTGTGATTTTCGAGACACCACCAATTTTTGTGGGGATATCTAGAGTGGCCTGTGATGAAGTGCTGAGATTCGTTTTCGCAGCAGAAGCATCGACCAGTTTCTGTGGTCCTTTGATTTTTAGGATATAGACGTCGGGTCTGCCGACAGACAGAATACTGAGTCCGATTGAGCCTTGCAGCTTCACAGGGATTCCCGGGAAATAGGCGTCTAATGTAATGGTACCCTGACTATCTTTTAAACCTTCATCGTAAGGAACCGTGAAGAAGGTATCGACGGCGGCGTACAATGTTTCATAAGGTTTACCCGGTTCGGGACGGGGAATATTATTGAATGATTTTCCGCGTCCGAAGAACGAGCCTTTATGCGCTTCTACCAGTTTGCCATCGGCGCCTTTTTTATACAGACGATGATCGATCCGGCCGCTGAAGCCTTTGTATTTTTTATCATCGGGCGGAAAGGTCAGTCGCACGCTGGTGGTTTGGCTTTCACCACTTTCCGGTCTCCATGCGGGAATGTCCAGCTTTCGGAATGTGCGGTAGTTGGCCAGAATCGGAAATTTCTCCTGTGGCACAACACGTGTGAATGCTCCCAGGCTGCCCGACATGCTTCTGACCTGTCCTGAGGAGTTGGAAAACGTGATTAGCTTTTCGGCATCTTTTCCAGTGTCGACAGTGGAAAGTGCCATTTTATCAGCCGAGGCACGGAATCGCTGTGCTTCGACCAACAGGTCGTATTTAGATTCATTGAGCCAGTTGCCGCTAAAGGTACTGACCACGACTTCATGAATGCCTTCCTTTTTTGTCGGAACGGTCAGGCTGGCGTTGGAACGATCGCCTCCTAATTGTGACGTCTGTTGAATGGTTCGATAGCCGATTTCATCTCCATCCGGATCAAACACACTTACCAGCAAACGTCCCGAACTATTGGCTACAAAGCCCAGCATCACCGTCAGGCTGCTGTCGCGTCGAGTGACGGCGATGGGATAACGGTGATAAGCACCGGCGGAGATCGTTTTTTGTGGTACAACAAACGCAGCGATGCGTTCCGAATCTTGTAACGCAAGTCCGGGCAGGCTGACTTCTGTTTCCAGATCCGATAACTCAATTGGTTTGTGAACAACGTCCAGGAAGCTGAATTCCCGTTCGCCATGCTGAGTCACGGTATAATAAGCCAGGTAGGTTTTACCGGTTTCCATTAAATCGCGTTTACGAGTGCTGTAGAAAAACGATTTGCTGCTGTTTGAGAGTACCAGTGAGATCTGATTTCCCTGCGCTTCTTCTTTTCCGGGTAAGGCAATGGAAAACGGAATTTTTTCCTTGTTGCCGTTCACGTCGAGAATGGTGACTGATCCATCGGTGTCCTGGATTTCGACCTTTTCCAGTTTCACAATCGCAGGAGTGTTTTTTAATAACAGGCTGCCACGGTCCGAAACTTCGCCATCGATATTCAGATCCAAGTCTACTTTCTTATGAGCGGCGATATTATTCGAACGATCATAAAGACGATTGAATTTGGAATAGTTGTTGATACTGAATTCAGCAGTTTGCTTTTTGGCATCAAGGGTTAAATTCGCCAGACGCAGGAATTCCGGGTAGGCTTTGTCGATGTCGATTAAGCCGGCTCCTTGTTGAGCATAGGTGAACCCTTTCATCCGCATCGCCGAGTTTTCCAGAGCGAGTCGCATGCTCAATGCCAGGGAAGTCAGTGAGTAGCGGCTGTCCGATGATTTTTTGCGAATCGACTCAATTTTCTTTTGCTGCCGTTCGAGGACAGCTGCATATTCTTTATCCGCTTTGACCAATGATAACATGGCGGCAGCGGCGCCGGCGGCGATGGGCGATGACATACTGGTTCCGTTAAACATGCTTGAGCCATCGGAGTTTAACGGTGTTGATGATAGTGCAGAACCAGGGGCTACCACATTGGGTCGCATTTCTCCGGTGTAAGAAGGGCCGAGTGAGGAAAAGTATAACAAACCATGCTCGGGAGCATGCACCCCTTCAGCGAGACGGTAATGTTCTCTTAACGTATTGGCTGAGACTTGAGCGCCGACAAAGACAGCAGGGCTTGATCCTGCCAGTCCGTTAATCGTGCGATAACCGGGGCCGTCGTTCGAGGCAGAAACAAAGAACGTGGTTCCGAATTTTGCCGACAGGTCCTGAATCAGAATGCTTAAAGGACGCTTGAGATAACCTTCGTGGCTTCCCAATGAAATATTCACGACATCAGGGACGTATCCTTCAGGGTTAAAAAACGCAGCAATTATCCCACGCAAAATCGCCTGGTCGGTACAACTGCGTCCCGAGCAGACTTTAATGGCCATCAATTGGGCTTTGGGAGCGGCACCTTCAATTTGCAGACCGCTACCGGCAACAATACCCGCGACGTGTGTTCCATGTGATTGCTGATCGAAGGCGACCGTGATTTCTGTGACCTGTTTTTTCGCGTCCGGACGGAACAGCAGCGGATATGCGATGCGTTTTGTGCGTGATGGAAATTCCAGCATTTTCTGGTAGGGAACTTTCATCCCGTCTTTTTGCATTTTTCGAGCGGTATTGAAATCGATGATGGGAGTGTTCGCTTCTTCTTTGCTGAATTTTCCATCCATGTCGACATCGACAAATGCCAGTGTGTATTCTTTGGGTAAGTCCCGTTTTTCCAAATCGGGCTTTTTCGCTTCTACTGGTGCTTCGGGATCTTTCGCTTTTTTCTCGGCGTCCGCTTTTTTCTTGTCTTCTTCTTTTTTCAGCTCCGGGTTTGGGATTAAGCCAACAACGACGAGCAGCTTGTCGTCTTTAGTACCATTACGGTTGATATCAACGCCCTCTTTTCCGAGCGTGGTCCAGATATCCCCTTGTTGAAAGCCGAGTTTTTTCTCGTCGATATAGCCAGCGAAGACATTTTCGTTTTCTTTGATGGTTTCAGGCAGTGAGATAAATTTGCCGTGTTCCAGTTCGAATTTACCATCCCGCTGTCTGACTTTGGTTAGCTTGGTCCGGCCTTCCCGTGTGGCATCGTTCCAGAAAATCACGCGATCTTGAAAGACGGGGTGGCTGGTATCAATGCCGGTGTCGATAATGGCGACAATCGTATCTTCGCCGAGACCTTTGCCGGCGACTCGTTTTCGCAATGCGGGAACCTTGATGTCATCCAGAGGGACATACAGTGAATCAAAATTGGGTTCGGGGGCTACCTGTAGTTCGGTTGACTTGTCCCCGTCTGCGGCAGGTTCGGGTGCTGCCTGAGGAACAATTTTAGACGGCATAATTTCTTCCATCACGCCGGAAGGAAGCTTCAGTGAATCAATGAATTTTTTATCGTTCAGTTTGGTGGGAGGGAGGTTCACGACCAGGAAGGGAATGTCATTTCCGATACCCAGGTTGGGATCGTAGACAATCTTTCCGCCCGCTTTTGTCACCAGCTTGGCGGTCCGCCTGACATCGTTCACTCGTAGTAAGAGCGTTAGTTCAGGCGAACAATCACAGAGTTCTTCTTTGAGTGATTGTGCAGCGACGCGATCCGTCGATTGGAAAATGCTGCAGGCAATGACCGCCAGGATGAGAGAACAACGTGATCGACTTTGACGATGGAAAATATTCATCAGACCCTCAAGCTTTCGGGAATCAGGGCGAATGGCCCTGTTTTGATCGTTGAATTAATGATTTAAGTGTTTTCAGATAGTTAGGTAGGAAATATTGTTGAGAAATGTTTAACAGAATGATTGTGGTAAACGGTAATTCTTTCCTATCAGACCATGCTTTAATATAAGACACATTTTGTAGAAGTTGTTTATATTCTCACATGAACATCATAGTTTGTGAATGCCAGAGAACAAGGAAAATATGATTTAGTAGTGAGTTGGAAAGCACTTAGGAACCCTAATCTGTGAGGGATTACGCTGAGCCTTTCCTTATTCTAGGTTAGTTCACAAACGCGTCATTGACAAAGTAAGAAACATAAAATACGATCTATGTATGCTTCAGTACCCTCGCCAATCTCTGATGTTTCTATTCTGTACAGTGTTTTTGCTGGACATGATGTTTCTATTGGCCGGACCAATTCTCGCTGATTCTCCCGAATCAAATCCTGACTGGCTCTACTCTGAATTTGAGCTAGAAGAGAATGAAGAGAGCGGTGAAGAGGAGACTTTGATTCAGGATGCTGCGTATTTAATCGGAGTTTCGATCTCCAATTCTCTGATTCACAGCACTGATTTCAGTGTCAAAGAATCAGATCGATATGAAACCCATACATCCCGTGGCCCGCCTCGCATCTGCTAATTAATGCTCGGCTGCTTTCCGGCATTCTCCGCTTTTCGTATTCATTTGCTGCGCTCGCAAATCATCATTTTTGATCAATGTCACTTTGGCGTTGGCAAAATGACTGGTTCCCTACATGTGGCCTGCGCAGTTCTCCCGAGAATGCTGTTTCTATTTCATTCATCCTGAGAGTTATTATTCAGGCACATTTTATAATGGATCTCGTTCATGTCTCAAATTGATTCGAATCAACCAAAGTTTAACCTTAAAAACTATCTTAACGATTTTAACCCCTGGCATAACATCAAGATTATGCATACCAATGTGCCGAACGATATCCTGTCTGGTATCACGGTTGCTGTGATCGCCATGCCGTTGGCTCTGGCATTTGGGGTTGCTTCCGGCCTGGGAGCAGAAGCAGGGATGTGGGCGGCCATTTGTGGTGGTATTCTGGTGGGGATCTTTGGTGGTTCCAATACCGGGGTTAGTGGTCCTACTGGTCCGAAAGTCGTTCAGTTGGCGGCGATTATTGCTGCCACCAAACTGGCAAGCGGTGAACCGGATATTGTATTTGCCATGTCGATGGTCTTTTTGAGTGGTCTGGTCTGTATCGCGCTCGCTTTGATGAAAATCGGGCGGTTTATCTACTATACACCTTACTCGGTGGTGTCCGGTTTCATGTGCGGGATCGGCGTGATTATCATTTTACTTGAAATTCCACCGATGCTCGGCTTTGCGACACCGCATTCCGTGATCGGCGCCATTAAACAAATTCCTTATGACATCATGCATGAAAAACCGCATGCGTTGATTATTTCACTGGCGACCTTCTTCACCATTTTGCTCTGGCCTCGGGTTACCAAGAAACAATGGTTGCCGGCACCTCTATTGGGCTTGATTGTGGGAACCAGTATCGCGCATCTCTTCAGCTTCAAGGATATCGAATACATTGCATCGATGCCCGTTGGTTTGCCTCACATGTACTGGCCCGATTTTACTCGCTTCGGCGAAATGATTGGTGGGGCTTTTGCATTGGCCGGGCTGTGCATCTTTGATTCACTGCTGACCTGTCTGGTTGCAGACAATATGACGAGCGAGCGGCATAACAGTGACCGTGAAATTTTCGGACAGGGCATTGCCAATCTGGGCTGTGGGATTGTAGGTGGAGTGACTACCGCGACTGCCACCATGCGGACCGTAGCGAATATAAAGTGTGGTGGTAAAACCGGCCTGGCATCCATTACTCACGGACTGGTACTGCTGGCATTGATGTTGGGACTGGCTCCGTATGCCAGCTACATTCCGATGGCCTGTCTGGCTGGGATTCTGCTCAAAGTGGGTATGGATATCATCGATTATCGTGTTTTGCCCGTCTTGCACCGTATGCCTCTTACAGACTCGATCTGTTTCTGGACGGTTTTGATTTTGACGATCTCTGTCGATTTGCTGGTCGCGATGGGGGTTGGAATTACGATTGCCTTTGTCCGTATCGTGCAGGAACTGGGGCAGGCTTATGAACAGGATGTCGTTAAGTTGAACGAAATGAGTCGGCCCTTACCCGGTGAGGCTGATATGCCTGATGAACTCAAGGAAAAAGTGCTCAAATTGCGACTGGAAGGTCCGTTATTCTTTGGTGTATCGGATACCATTTATAGAGCATCTTCTGCATTGGTAGATTACAAATATCTGATTGTCCGTATGGCCCGTGTTCCGATGGTAGATATGTCAGGCGCTTATTTGCTGGAAGATATTATCGAAAAAGCACACCAACAGGGGGCAATCGTATTCTTAACCGGTTTAAGGCCACAGGTAGAACGCAGATTAGTTCGTTTACGTGTGATTGAAAAACTAGCTGACGGGCACTGCCTGGCATCATTCAACGACGCCATCCTCAGAATTCAGGAACTTGAAGCTGATCTGGCATCAGGCAAATCAAACATTGAAGAGGAAAACTTGAGTAAGGTTTGAAGTGTGCACTGACTTTCAATGTATATTTCGGCGCAATCTTTTCTGAATTCTGGCAACGGTGTGAATACCGTTGCCAGAATTCAGAGGGAGCATCGCCAGCGCGATGATGGAAAGCGAAAATGCAGTACATGGTAAATGTGCCAGCAGCATTCTCGTTTTTTACCAATCGCCAGTCACATTGGTCTCTTGGAGTATTTGTTTTTCCAATTTCCAGAAATAGTTCCATGGCTATTGGACTGAATCATCGGTGACAAAAATGATCCAGTTTTCAAAATCGCTACAAACCGACTCGCTCGACGCAGACTTGCGCCCTCAACTACAACACATCACGGCTCAATTCCATTGGCCCTCTCATGTTAAGCGTTTGGATCAGCGAATCAAAAACGGCCGTCGTCGCTCTGATTATTCGTGAATGCTGAACGTGACGACACCCAGCTGATGAGCCGATTCTGCCCCTCAATATCCGCACTGATGGTTACAAAATTGCGCAAATGATTACAACAGGTCTGTTTTATGACGAAATGTAACGGTTGTATCAATCAGATCCAGGCTGACGATTACGTGATCTGCACGAGATATGTTTCGGTGAGTAATTTAGGCCCTGTTTTACAGTGTTGACAGAGAGTCATGCACTTTAATCAATCCATCAAATTTCGAAGATTTTTCAAAACATTTTTATTGTGTTTGGGATACCTCTCTGGCAAAGTAATACCAGTCACTTACCAAGTGTAACTGATTTCATGACGGTGCCTGAAGGCATTATTTTAAGTACTGCATGAAGCATCTGAGATCTACAACTTTTGCCAAGCGATTATTAACATGCTTACAATTTCCAAAGACATTCTGCCTCAAACATTTCTCAGCTATATCGCATTTCGGATTGCGTTCATGGACACTCTGGAGCGAATCGCTCTGGCGAAGCAAGTGGGAGATGATCCTTTTGAATCATTTGGTTTTCTGACAGAAGTTCCATTTTTACGGAGCGTGCCACCACACGTCCAACTGGATCTGTTGTCAATTACCTGGGCCAAGCATCTGGCCAGTGAGCACGTCGAAGGCGACCTGGTCGATGAGAGCATGGTTTATGCTGTCTGCGAAACGGCGGCCCGCATTATCGACGAACAACCGGATGAAGCACGTCGTCACCTGCAGGGGGGGCCATTAGACGTGCACATCTCCGTTGATCATTTTCTTTCATCGGAAATTCGCAATCTACATTTGAACCTGTCTAACGAAGGCGACTTTTTACTGATTAGTCAATTTCAGGATATGGATCCAGAAGAAGCGAGGCCGATGAAAGCAGAATTTGGGATTCAAGAAGAAACAATTGAACCCATGTTTGATGTTTTGATGCAATGGTATATGTCGGTTGATTTCATGCCGAGCCTGGAAGGGTTATTGCAGGAACGGGAAGTCGCCAAGGCCATCACAATTGTCGGTTTGAAGCAGCAGCCGCTGTGCTAGAGTGCCTCGAACCATAGCGTCACTCATGCAAGACTACTCGGTCTGAGTGGCCTTGGAGACGCTAACAATAAACCTGGACACAGGCTGAGTTGACGAAGATGCACCAGAGGGGGATCAGGAACGGTTGTTATCATCCGTTCCTGTTTTTTTGCGCCGTTGCTTAAAGACTTCCAGCCGTTTGCGAATGGTCGCTTCAAAACCCCGTTCGACCGGGCGATAGTATTCTTTTTCGACTCCCAGATAGTCCTGGTCGACCCAGCCCTCTTCGGAAGCATGGGCATACTGATAACCTTCTCCGTGCCCTAATTTCGAAGCACCAGAGTAGTGACTGTCCTTCAAATGCATGGGGACCGGCAGCAGTGATTTGTTTCGGACATCACTCAACGCTTCATCGATGGCGACATAGGCTGCATTTGATTTCGGTGCGGTTGCGATATAAGTGACCGCTTGCGAGAGTAAGATGCGCCCTTCGGGCATGCCGATCTTTTCGACGGCATTAAATACGGACATTGCCAAAGTCAGTGCCGCCGGATCGGCGTTGCCGACATCTTCCGACGCTGCTATGACGATGCGGCGGGCTAGAAAACGGGGGTCTTCGCCCGCTTCAATCATCCGCGCCAGCCAGTACAAGGCGGCATCAGGATCACTGCCACGCATACTCTTAATCAGCGCACTGGCGGAATCGTAATGATTATCGCCGTCCTGGTCATACTGGATCGCCTTTTTCTGGATTGATTCCTGTGCGACTTCGAGGTCGAAAACGCGTTCACTGCCGTAAATGGAAAGCACGCCGATTTCCAACGCATTCAACGAACGCCGGGCATCGCCATCGCAGACTTCGATCAGAAAATCGAGGGCTTCTTGCTCCACAGTCACGTTATAGCGGCCCAGTCCCCGTTTCTCATCGCTGAGCGCACGCTGCATCAATGTCAGGATTTCATCGGGCGTCAAGGGCTGGAATTCAAAGATCTGGCTGCGGCTGATGAGGGCCGAAACGAGGGAGAAAAACGGATTTGATGTCGTCGCGCCAATTAATGCGACCACCCCCGATTCCACATCGGGCAACAGGACATCCTGCTGGACCTTGCTGAAATGATGGAGTTCGTCGATGAATAAAATGGTTTGCTTGCCGCCGGTAGCCAGTTCATTGCGAGCCCGGTCCAACGCAGCGCGGACTTCTTTGATTCCCGCAGACGCGGCGTTTAACGCTTCAAAACGGCGGTGCGACTGGCGGGCGATGAGTTCGGCGAGAGACGTCTTTCCGGTTCCGGGAGTGCCGTAGAAGATCAGAGAGCCGATCCGATCTGCTGCCAGGATACGGCGGAGTAATTTGCCTTCACCCAGAAAGTGCTGCTGCCCGGAAAATTCTTCGAGCGATTGGGGACGCATGCGGGCTGCCAGCGGCTTGGCTTTTTCCAGATTGCTGGATTCCTGCTGGTCGAACAAGCCCATATAAAAAACCTCCA
>TARA_R110002095_G_scaffold105964_1_pt1 | contig 50231 bp, 28 predicted proteins | sample TARA_R110002095 | Tara Oceans TARA_R110002095 (sample SAMEA4397255) | marine metagenome | biome: Polar Biome; feature: [SRF] surface water layer (ENVO:00010504); material: water (ENVO:00002006), including particulate matter (ENVO:01000060) such as... | depth 5 m | reverse complement strand
GGAACTATGCTCATGCGTCAGCTACTAACAGCAGGACTTTTTTTAGGGATTTGTCTACTCACTTCCGATTTCGTCTCTGCACAAGCTCCTGACATCAATTTGCTGATTATTGAGTTAGACAGTGAGAATGAAGAAAAACAGGCATTGGCCGCACATCAACTGGGAGAGCTTGGCCCGGTTTCCAAAACCGCAGTTCCCGCACTGATTCGCGTGGTCAAAGGCGGTTCCGTCTCTTCGCGGAGTGAAGCCATTATCGCGTTGGGAAAGATTGGTCCCGCTGCAGCCCCTGCTGTTCCTGAACTTACAAAACTCCTGCGAAGTAATTCTGTCATTCTCAAGTTTAATGCACTGCAAGCCTTAAGGCTTATTGGTCCTGCTTCGCGCCCCGCAGCAAAACAAATGGCACCATTATTAGATAGCAATAATTCCTACATCAAAGTTGCTGCCGCCTGGGCGCTCTGGTCTGTTGATCCGGAAAACAAAGAAAATCAGAATCAGGTAATCAAGGCATTACTCAGCAGCCTTGAGGTCTCAATTAATGAAGTGAGTTCCGATGCTGCCGTCGCACTTTCCGAAATCGGTGAACCGGCAGTCAAACCATTGCTCGCAGCACTAAAGAAAGAACACTCCGCAGATCATCATTCCGAATGTGGGAAAATCTGTGATGTTTTAGCGCAAATGGGAGTTCGAGGCGAAACAGCAATTCCCACTTTACTGAAGGTATTGAACTCGGAAGATCAGAACCTCGTCTGGCACGCGGCTCATGCCTTGGGATCGATCAATGCCAAGCCAGAGGAAGTGGTCCCCGCCTTAACCAAATTGCTGAGCAGTTCCTCTCCCATTGTACGTGCACAGGCTGCGATTGCGATTGGTGATTTTGGAGCAGAAGCAAAATCAGCAGTGCCAGAATTAATCAAACTGCTTTCCGACTCTGATCTGAATGTCAAGCTTGATGCGGCATCGGCACTGGGAGAAATTGGCCCGAATGCCTCTGCTGCTGTCCCGCAGCTTGCCGCTGCCATGCAAGCGGGACCGACCTCTTTAACCCTGACGAGCGCCTCTGCTCTGGCATCCATTGGTGAGGCGTCTGTTTCCTCGTTAAATGAAATGTTAATCAAAGATTCTCGCCTGAAACTGCTGGCGATTCATGTTTTGGGTGAGATCGGTGCATCCTCAAAAGCAGCCATCCCGGAATTGGTGAAACTCACAAAATCTTCCGACGCCGATATTCGCGAGACCGCGATTATCAGTCTCGGAGAAATGGGCCCAGCGGCAATCTCAGTCGAACCGGAGCTACTAAAAATCCTGGAAGACTCCACAGGAAAAACTAGAAACACAGCCGTGTATGCCCTTTCAAAAATCGGTAGTAAAAAAGTATTGCCACTCATTAAAAAGTACGCGGAATCCACCACCGAAGACGAACGATTTCGTACGGTCTGTGCCTGGGCACTCTTAAGAGCCAACCCCACCGATCCCGCAACCGTGAAAGCGGCACTGCCTGGATTGATTAAGGTACTTGCCGATGAAAACCCCCTGCTCCGTAGAGAAGCAGCCAATGCCATCTCACTCTCGGGTCCGCTGGCAAAATCAGCAACACCAAATCTCACCCAAGCCCTCAAAATGGAACAGAATCAGGGTGTCGTTTTTGAACTGATTACGGCTTTGGCAGAAATCGGACCACCAGCTGCTTCTGCCATTCCGTTGATCACTCCCTACGTAAGTTCTGACAACCCCATGTTACGCGTGGCTGCCACTTATGCATTGGCCCGTTTTGGAAAACTAGCGAATTCTGCAGTTCCGATTCTGGAAAAAGAACTCGCGAAAAACAGCAAAGATGAAAACGCAATCACTCTGTGGGCATTAACGAAAATTGATCCAAGCCCTCAAAGAGCCAAAACAGCAGCCCCCGCGATGACGGAACTTGTCACAGAACACCCAAATCCGGATGCCCGCCTGGAAGCGGCGATCAGCCTGGGAGAATTTGGCATCAATACTCCTGAGATCATTACAGCGCTGAAAACCGCTACCAAAGATAAAGATCTAAACGTGAAAAAAGCAGCAGAAGCAGCACTCAAAAAACTGGGAAGCTGAGAAGTCAGAGCATAAATTACGTTGTTTTTTCTCAACACGAATTTGAGTCATGTTGAGAAAAAACAACATCGCGATAGCGCGTCGTCAGTTCACAGTACCGGCTGACAGCTAATAACTGCGTCTTCGTGTAATGATAACCAGTATATTCCCAACGCTTTATCGGTGCATTCTGTGTCGACCGCGTTTTCCCAAGGGAAATAAAGGAAACAGGCTCCCTCAACCGGGAAAGTGGCATGATTGTTGCGATTCTAGTTCAAGTGCATTTACAAATGATGTAATCACTCGTCTCATCTCAGCCAGTACCGGAGCGCACTATGATCACAGTTGCTGAAATCAATGACATCGATCGCATTGATAATTTTCGGCTGGCATGGCGTTCCCTGCTCGGCAAAACCAAAGGAGTCACGTTCGCCCATTCTCCTGAGTGGCTGGAACAGTACTGGGAGCACTTCGGCCAGGATCTCAAACTGCGCACGCTGATGGTCACGCTGGGAAATAAAGTCATCGGTATCGTGCCCCTGGTTGTGAAACCGGTTCCCACCAAAATGGGAACCATGCGCGTCCTCACCTATCCACTCGATGGCTGGGGCGCATTCTTTAGCCAGATTGGGCAGAACCCAGCCGCCACCATGGTCACCGCCATGAGGCACATTCGCACTTCTAAGCGTGATTGGGATCTGATAGACCTGCGGTATATTGATCAGGATGGTCTCGACCGCCAACGAACTTCCAATGCATTCAAGTCGGTCGCTTTTCAGGGAAGCCAGGCCGTCTGGCAGCAGCTTCCTCTTGTAAAGACACAAGATACAAACTGGAGCACTTATCTCGGCAGTCGCTCATCTCAGACACAACAACAGATTCATTCCGCAGAACAGATCACGTCCAAAGCGGGACACGTCGCCTTTTATCGTTCACGGCTGGAAGATCCGCTCGCGCCCGGCTGGAATCCCCGCTGGGATCTCTGGACCGAATTCGAACAGATGGAATTCTCATACGGAAACCAGACCACGATCGCCGGTGGTTCTTATGCAAACAGCAGGAAACTGGCCTTTCTCCGCGAAATACATGGTCCTGCCGTTCGCGCAGGTCTCGCACGGATTGACGCCCTGTTTATCAATCATACACTGGTTGCCTGTGCTTACGGCTTACAGCATGCACAAGGCACCGATTACCTCGCATTAGGCCGCCAGAAAAACGCGTCCCCAGAAGTCATCACGACTCTGGTCTCCCGCATGATTCAGCAATCGATTCACGATGGAGAACCATCGCTGAACCTGTCATTGCTCAATCCTCAGTTCGCCGACATGTGGAAAAATCAGAATCAAAAAAGCTACCGCTGCTCGCATTTCCCCATTACAGCGCCGCGGTCACAACTCTTACGCATCAACCGCTGGATTCAGCAACCAGTGCCCAAACCAAGTCGAACGGAAATGGTCGCTACGACCAAACCGGAGCTGAAATTGTCGCAGACAACAGACTCGGATTCCAGCATTGAATTTACTGCGGAAGCACCACCAGAATGGGACAGCAACCAGACGTCACAGACGTCACGTACCAATGAAGATCGCCCCCGATTTCGCGTTGTCGGCTAGCAGAGACTGCTGCGGTTTGCTGATTTAATCCCCGATATACCGAGCGAATTTCAGGACCATCAACGTCCGGTCATCGCCGTCGTTTCCACCTTCCAGATGTTTTTGGAGTTTGGTCCAGATCCCCAGCATCACTTCCTCAGCTGAATCTTCAGTGTGACCTTTCAGGACATTCATAATCCCGTCCGAGCGAAACATTTTGCGTTCGCTGCTCATCGCTTCACTGATTCCATCACTGAAGCCAACCACAATATCGTTCGTGCAAATTGGAATCACGGAATAATCGTACTCGTTTGATTCCGTAACCCCCAATAACATTCCATGCGATGTTAAGCTTGTGATCTTCCCCTTATGCACCCAGAATGGCGCGGGATGTCCTGCATTGGTATAGGTAAATGTTCGGTTTTGAGTATCGATCACACCATACATCATGCTCATAAACTGATGCGGGAGTGAGGTATGATAGAGCGCAGTATTGATTCGTCCAATCACAAAACGAGTATCTTTCGCCTGTTCGATCGGCCCTTCCGTCAACGTCCGTAAGGCCCCCCGGACCGAAGCCATCACAACGGCGGCAGGAATACTATCACCCGAAGCATCACCCAATGCAAAACAGGTCACGTGAGGACCCAGTGAAACGAATTCGCATAAATCGCCACCCACTTCATGATGACTGATGGCCTGGACCGCAATCTGAAAGTCACGATCCCGCGTCGATTCCTCGGCAAATTCCGCTGGAAAGGATTCCGAAATCACTTTGAGTTCTTTTTTCAGACGTATTTGGTTCTGGCTCTCTTTGATTAAGACGGCTCGTTCCAGAATCGTACTGACCTGCGCACCAATGGATTTCAAAACATGGATATCCCGCTCATTCAAATGACGGGCACGTCGGTCGAACGCCCACAGAGTCCCAAACGGCCCCGATTCAGACTGCACCGAAACACACATCCCCGTCAGACAACCTTCTGGTAACCAGCGCGCCAGTTCCGGTGTGTCCTGGCGATTGATAATCAGCCCCTCTTTGGCGAATGCTTCCAAATCAGGGGGAGATTCCGATAACTTTCGGCGATGAAAGGGAATCTCAAATGCAGTCAGACAATACTGAACTCGGAGTGATAACTGATTTGATTCCGAGTTCAATAAAAAGAAACCCGCAGCGCGAAAGCCAGTGAGCTGCAATGCGGCTTCCAGAAGTTTTTGCAATGAATCCTGTAGCGCCTCCTGTTTCGTCACGGACAAGCCGACATCCACCAGCGTGGTGACTTCTTTATCCTTCGTCTCTAGCGAAGAATTCATCGTTTCGATGCGCGAAATCAGACTTCCTACTAACTCCGCAAATTTGATTGCCGTCACAAACAGGTGATCGTTGGCTGTCTCATCAGGGAGTGAGAGATACAGATAACCCAGACAGCGATTGCCATCTTCTATCGATTCATACCAGCAATATTTCTCACTTCGGCACAACTCTGCTTCCAGCGATTTTCGCTCTCCCGGCTTAGCTGGCGTGAACCGTAAAGGCCAGCCGGTGATTTCCGAAAACTGGTCACAAATGGTCTGAACCCATTCCTGAGGCGGAGTGATTGTTTGTTCCATTTCACCTGATCCAAGAAGCGCCGATACAAAAAATGCGAGAAACTGAGCGGATTGCTCTGTATCCTTCTATCGACTGGCGGGGGCTGGCAAAACACCCCCGCATCCGGTTGTGACGGTTGAATTGGTTATCCCTCAGGAATTCCTGACCAACCCCGGTTTTTAGCAGCTTCCAGTTAACTTGGAACCAGGTAACTTTTGCCGCAATCTCTTAGCGGTAGCGTTCGATAACTGCACAGCCACAGGAATCACTCCAGACATTGACCGAAGTTCGACACATATCCAGAACCCGGTCCACTGCGATGATGATTCCCTGTGCCTCAAGTGGCAGGCCAACCGCCTGTAAGACAATCGCCATCATCACCAGCCCCGCATGGGGGATGCCGGCTGCACCAACGCTCGCCAGTAAAGCCGTAATCGCAACGACAAGCTGCTGGGAAATCGGCATCACTTCCCCAGTATACGCCTGCGCGATGAACAGCACTGCCACCGCTTCATACAAAGCCGTACCATCCATATTGATCGTCGCGCCCAGCGGAAGCACAAACGAACTGACTTCGTTGGAAATCCCCGCGTTTTCTTCGACACAACTCATTGTCAAAGGCAGCGTCCCATTCGATGATGCGGTTGAAAATGCCGTCATCAATGCCGGACTCATCGCACGGGCGAATTCAATTGGGGAACGCCGCGCCACAAACTTCAGCAGGCAGGGTAAAATGACCACCGCATGAATCAATAACGCCAGAAAAACGGCCGCCATATACCAGCTCAGTATCTTGAAAATTTCAATCCCCTGAGACGAGACTGCATATACCATAAACGCCAGCACGCCAATCGGCGCCAAGCTGATAATGAACATCGTCATCCGCATCATGACTTGAAAACCGGCCTGAAAAAAGTCCGTCATGACTTTGCCATGCTTTCCCCCCACCAGCAGAATAAATATTCCAGTCAGCATGCTGAACGAAATGATCGAAAGAAATTCTCCTTCACCCAAAGAGTGAATGATGTTCGTCGGAACTAATCGATTAATCATATCCAGAAAAATAGAACTGATCGATTCCTGACCAGAAGAGAGAGACCCATTGCCCCCTGGTAACACAGCCCCAATACCAGGACGAAGCAGATTCACCACAAAAATCCCGGTAAAAATCGCCAGCAGACTGGTGGAAAGATAATACAGCATCGTCCGGGAAAACATGGCTCCAAACCGAGCTGCATTCCCCAGACTGGCAATTCCGGTGATCAACGAGGTCACAATCAGAGGGATCGTCACCATTTTCAGTAACCGTAGAAACAAGTCCCCGACCCATTTGGAAATCGCCATCACTTTTTGAGAAATACCGATCCCAAACAACTGATAGTCGACCTTCCACTGCGGATAGGTTTTCACCAACGCGTCACCGCTCGGCGCAGAATACGAAGTCACAGTACCCTGCTTATTCACAGTCCGGGTGTAAGTCAATTCGACTTTCTTGAATGAATCAACAATGTGAATGGAGCGACCGGTGACTTCCAGTGTCACCGGTTTCTCAAGCTCTTTTTTGGCATACAGGCCCTTCAATTCGGGATACCGCTTGAGTAACTCCGCGCGGTCTTTGAATTGATACTCTTTCTGGTCCTGGGCTCCGTTTTCCTGTGAAACCTGATAACCCCCGTCCGATGGTTTGATCGTCAGTGACAGATCTTCCAGCGAAATTTCACCAGGATTAAAAACAAAACCGAGAAGTGTCCCTGCGATCAAAGCAACTAGAATTTGATAGTGCAGTGGAATGTTCTTCATAAAACACCAACTTCCCGATTTTTTTTAATTAATGTCCGTAAATGAAATCACTTCGATCAACCCGAAGTCGGGTTAACTACGGGCGCTCTCACACTGAAACGGTAGCCAGGCACCATTTTCATGACTGCTGGCAACCGACTGCTGAATAAAGAACATTCCTTCCACCCCATCATACACGTTCGGGTAGATCGTGTTTTTGGGTTCGAAAGGCTGTCCGGTAATTCGGTTGATTATCGCGTCATAAGTCCCACGGTAAATATTGGCGAACGCTTCATAGAATCCTTCCGGATGACCAGAGGGTAATCGACAGGCGGCGGCTCCCATCTCATTCATGAACGGAGCATTCGGATCGCGTGTGTAAAGCGAATGCGGTTGCCCGTTGCGACGGATCACCATCTGATTCGGGTCTTCCTGTCGCCAGCTCAATGCACCTTTGGTGCCGTCGATCTCAATAGACAGGTCATTTTCGCGGCCATGTGAAATCTGGCTGGCGGTCACTGTGCCTAGTGCTCCGTTTTGGAAACGAATCAAAGCATGACCATAATCATCTAACTGGCGACCGGGGGCGAATATCTTCAAGTTGCATGAAATTTCTTCGGGCAAAAGTCCCGTCATATAGCGGCCCAGGTTATAGGCGTGCGTGGCGATATCACCAAAGGCACCGGCTGCTCCCGATTTCGCAGGATCGGTTCGCCAGGCAGCCTGTTTTTGTTCTTCCTCTTCCAGACGAGAACGCAACCACCCCTGAATATAATTGGATCGAATGGCCTGGATCTCGCCCAGTTCCCCCGACAGAATCATTTCCCGCGCCATCCGCACGAGAGGATACCCAGTGTAATTATGACTGACGGCAAACACCACGCCTGATTTCTCGACGAGTGTTTTCAATTCTTCCGCTTGCGCCAGGTCGAAGGTCATCGGCTTATCGCAAATCACATTGAACCCGGCTTCGATAGCCGTTTTCGCAATCGGAAAATGGGTAAAGTTGGGCGTCGCAATGCTGATGAAATCAATCCGCTGATCTTCCGGCAGAGCCGACTCTTTCTCGACAAGTTCTTCAATGGAACCATAGGCCCGGTCTGGTTTAATATCATAAGCGGGCGCTGATGCTTTTGCTTTTTCGGGATTCGATGACAGAGCTCCTGCCACCAGTTCGGCCCGATTATCCAGACAGGCGGCGATGGAATGAACCCGACCGATAAACGAACCCTGTCCCCCACCTACAAGTGCCATCCGCAATTTACGATTGAGTTGACCGTTCATAGTTTCCATTGTTGACTTCCTTCCTCTTGATGATTCATTCTATACCCGTACCACGAGACGAGTTAGAGTTGAGCAGCGAGATGTTGAATCTGACCAGTCCTGAAGACGGTTCCTTACAAAGCAGCATACTTTTGCACGTTCAGAATTACAACCAACGGCAATTATCGGGAGCAATGATTGGGGCTTTTCACCGGAGGCACTTTCCGATTTTTGCCCGCAAATAACTCTGGCGAGGATTTCCGTTCTTGGGTACAATAAACAAGACTTGTCTCTATAATTCGTAGAGCAAATTCAGATTCCAGTTTTCAACATTTTCAGATTTCAAATCTTTGGTGGAGTGAGAAATCTCATACTCCATCTGAAAACAAACAGCACCGGGAGGCATTTGTGGTGAAAAATCGAATTGGGGAACGCCGATTTCTATGGCTGACAGTCGGCATCATTTGCGGCATGTGTTTATCCTACTTCTGGCCACACGAACCAGCCTTCGCAGTAGCAACTGACCGCGATGGTGATCGCTTTGCCATTACCACGGTTCCGACTCGAAACGGAAACGCAGAAGGGGTCTTCGTACTCGACTTTCTGACCGGACGTCTGCAGGGCGCCGTTTTGAACTCGCGATCGGGTAAGTTTACGCACGCTTATTTTCGAAACCTGGCTGCCGACTTCAACGTCGATCCGACTGCAAAACCGCATTACGTCATTGTTTCGGGTGATGTCAATTTACCCGCTCAAGGGCGTGCCCAGTTTGCCGAAGGCGGACTGTATGTCGCAGAAATGACTTCCGGAATGGTGGTCTGCTATGCATTCTCTTTCGTGTTTAACAATGCACCGGGAGCGCCACAACAACTGCTTCCCATGGACCGCTTCCAGTTCCGACAGGCACAGTAAATCAGTCCATCCAACGTCAACGGGAATCAACACCATACGAGCGAGAGCCTTTCACCGGCTCTCGTTTTTTTTTGCGCAGAACTGCCACTCAACGACTCAAGCTGTTGAATTATTCGCGTTCACAGATCAGCGCCCGCGATTTCCCCTGCAAGCGGGCAATGATCAATACCCCCGCTGCATCCCCTTTTAAAGACAGCTTGCGTCGCAACGCTTCAATCGAAACCGGAATACGACGGCACTTGATTTCCAGTTGCCCAAAATCGGCAGACCGGAAATACTTTTTCAGATCCCGGTCATTGTTCGGCAACTCATCCAAAACTCGAAAACGTCTGAAAAAAGGAGACTCCACCGCTTCCATGGACGTCAGATATTCTTCTTCAGGGTCTAAGCGACTCACCCCATATTGATCCGCGGCCACATCGAGTAACCCGGAACGGACGATCGCCGGATCGGGATCATAAACATAAGCGCCCGGCTCCGTGATATTCACAAACGCATCCATCGGATGACCGGCAATACTGTCGACCTTGCCCGTTTTGGAAATGGCAGTCGCGCGATATTCCTGCTCGCCTGCCAGATCACCAAACCAGATCGTGGCCTCCTTACATTCGCCATTCAGACTGATCAACTCCACCTCGGTGCCGGGAAACTTTCCAGAAAAATTACTGGCAGGACTAAGCTTGATCGCCCCTCCTTGAAACTGCTCGATCAACGCCAGCAGTGTCTCCAGGCTGGGTAGATAATCTTCAATCCGGATCACTTTTCCCCCAGAGTGAGGCCGCCGATCAGGGTCAATGTGCAATCGACCCTCGCGATCCTGAATGTCTTCCAGGCGAGAATTTAACACGCTCACCGAATCCGACACGCCGTAAACGTCACTGTTCCACAGTGCAAACTGACACAGCAGCGGTTCCAGATCAACGCCCGTCACACGCGCGTGTTTTGCCAGCGCAATCAGATCCCCTCCCATGCCACTGCAAAAATCATAAACTGTTCCAGAAAAACGCGTCGCTTTATGCTGAGAAACCAGTTCGGGTGTCGCCTGTTCCAGACTTTTGCGGTCGAACCACATCTGGTCTGCTTTAGAAAATTTGGCACGCCCTCGGATCCGTAGTTCGGATAAGGTTAACGCCGCCCGCACCATTTCATGAGAATAGGTTTGTCGCAACTGTTTCTGCAGCTGGAATTCTGATCCGGAATGCTGTTGGATCAGCTCAAAAATTTCAGGAGCATCGTACAGCTGACGAACGCAATCAAGCTCGGAATGTGACTCACTGGACATGGAACGGTTTAACGACTTTCTGTCGCTGGCATAGGTTGATTCAATTGGGAAACCGCTTGTGACAGCCTCCCGGCAATCTCATCGAGTCGCGTCGGATTCAAATCGAATTCTACAAAACGGACGGTATCATGCACCACTGCCAAACCAATTGATTCGGGTCGGCCTCCAATGAGTTGCTCTGCCGCCAGTGTATACACTCCTAACTGAAATTCATACTCTTCAATCAGCTGTTCTTCTGTCAATTGCGATAGGCGGGAACCGGTTTTGTAATCCAAGACGACCCAACGCCCCTCAGCTGTCTGCAAAACCGCATCAATCGTCCCGGTAACCGTAATCGGATCGCTTTCGGCCCCCGAGGTCGAATCAGGCCAGCGTAACAGGAAATCGAGTTCCCGATAATGCACCCGCGCCGACTGCAGCATCTGACACAGATCAGAATCGTACCAGGCAGATATTTGACGCGTGATCAAGGGCCGTAACTTTTCCTGAATCTGATGAGGCTGCTCGTATAGAACAGACTCCACAATCCGGGCCGCCTGTTCGGGTCGCTGTGGATCCAGACGTTCGATGACCTCATGCGTCAAGGTCCCCAGCTGGGTCGCTTCTTCGGCCGTCAGAGACGCCCCCCCTGTTAACGGCTCCTGAAAATGAATTGGGAACTGCTGCAATTCCGCATCGATGACTTCCAGAGAAGACACGCTGACATGCGTTCGCTCTTCCCGTTGCGGCGGAATCTTTCTAAATGACATTGGAAATGCTTCCGGCGCCCCCTGCGCCAGCGTTTCAAAAAACTGACTCGGCTTCAAAGTTTTCTGCTTCTTCGCTGCCTTCGTTACAGTCTCGGGTTTCTGATGATGCACGCGAATTTCGGGAATCTGATCGGCGGGGATCGCACCCAATGATAGTCGCCCCAGGTAAGGATCGATGGCAGGAGACCCGGTTGACAATTCGAAGTGGCGTGCCAGAAGTTTCATCCACGGGGATTGATAGTTCTGGTTGTACGGTAAACCTGCCGAAAGAATCAGATAGTCAGCGGCACGCGTGACAGCGACATACAACAGCCGCACGGTTTCTTCTTCGTCGGCCCTCTGTTCCAGCACGCGATGCATCTTGAACGCATAATTTTCCGGCACGGTCCCACGTACCGCAGGTAGCGGCAGTAAGGCCCCCCATTCGGGATGCAAAAACGGATCTTTCGCAGCCCCTTGAGATTTACGATCCAGATCAGCCACAATCACAATCGGAAATTCGAGCCCTTTGGACTGGTGAATTGTCATCAGGCGAATCACATCACTCGTTTCCGGCAATGTCGCCGCCAGTTCTTCCTTACTCTCTTCAAGAATCGAATCTCTGACCCGCTGCACAAAATCCTTCAGAGTAAACAGCCCCGTTGATTCGAAATTGCGCGCCATCTCAATCAGTTTTCTCAGGTTCGCAATCTTGCGATCGCCCAGAAATTCATTCAACAGAGCCGCATCATAACCGGTTCGTTCTAACGCCAGATTCAATAATTCCACCAGTGACAGGCGGTCCTTTTTCGAACGCAGTTCTGCCATTACATTCTGTGCATACAGAACCTGACGTTTCTGCCGCGGCTGCAGATCTTCCGAAGGCGTCATCAACATCGCTGCGGAGAGTGTCCCTGCATTTCGAACGATCGAATAAATGGTATCGTCCGACAGGCTGAAAAAAGGCGAACGCAAGACGCCTAGCAAACTCAATTCGTCATCAGGATTATCCAGATACTGACACAGATTACTCAGGTCATAAATTTCCTGCTGGGCATAAAAGGCACGTCCGCCGACCAGGTAATAATCCAGATCCCGCTGCTGTAACGCTTTTTCATAAATACTGACACTCGACAAAGAGCGAAACAGAATACAGATATCGCCCGGTTCCACCCGCCGCAATTCGCGTGCACCAGACTTTAGATTTTTGGCCCAGATTCGTGGCGTTTCATCTTCCAGCAATTGACGAATCCGGGCGGCAATCCATTCCGCTTCCGTCTCCCGTACGGCATCCGCCCCTTTGAGATCTGGATCATCCGGAGAGGCAAATAGAAACTCAATGCCCGGAGTGGGTGAATGCTGTTCCGGATCGAAGGGCATTAAGGGTTCGTAATAGTGTTCCATCGCTGAGGCAAACAGGCAGTTCGTAAAATTCAAGATCGCCGGCTGACTGCGAAAATTTGTACTCAGTGGCAGACGCCCCGGTTCCGGTATTTCCATCCGCAGTTGATGAAACACTTCCGGATCAGCGCGACGGAAACGATAGATCGACTGCTTCGCATCGCCCACTAAAAAGAGTTTGCCGGTCAACAGATCCTGACCACACAGCGAACGCACAATTTCGCTCTGCACCGGGTCGGTATCCTGAAATTCATCCACCATCAAAAACTCAATCCCGGCAGCCGCCCGCTGCTTAGCGAGCGGATCGCGGCGAAACAGATCCCGCGTCTGTAACAATAGGTCATCAAAATCGAGCAGCCCTTTTTCTGCTTTGCTCTGCTGATAACGTTTCGCCACATATTTGGTGACTTTTAAAACGACCAGACTATATTCGGCCGCCATTTGAAATTGAGCAGGATCTGGCACAAGACTTTCATAAATTTTTCCCAGCGATCCCCGTAATGCAGAAAACCCATCTTTGATCTGTTCATAAACAGTCACGTCCTCCCAGTCTTTTTTGGTCCCCGCCCCCTGCACTTTGGCATGACTGATCAAGGTCTCCAATAATTCCCCGCGCAGCTTTGCTGACCCGTTAATTAATTCAGGAAGCCGCGCGAGTAGCACTTGAAACCTCGCTCGCATTTTAGGATGGGTCGGCTCATTCGCGGACATCAGATTCACTAAAAACTGTGTACTCTCTGCATTCGCAATTTCCGCCAGTTGCAATGGAATAAAGGTCTGCTCCCAATATTCACGCATCCGCCCCGCCAGTTGTTCGACAGTTATCTCAGCGAACTGTTCGAATTCAATCCGGAACTGCTGTGGAACCAGCGAGATCAGAAGTTCGTACGTTTTTTCCAGACCATAACGGTATACCAACTGCATACCGTCCGCGTTTTCCTGTTTCAAGAGATCGTGAACCGCCTCGCGAACGACCTTTCTGAGAAACGTGTCACTCATCCCCTGCTCTAACAATCCAAAATGAGGATCCAGCCGGGCACTGACGGCGTGACTTCGCAGAATTGAAGTGCAAAATGAATGAATCGTACTGATCCGCGCGGAATCCAGACCACGAATCACCGTCTGCCAGTGTGCCACTTCGTCCTCAGGACAGTTGCGCAGTTGCGCCAGACAAGTCTCACGGATTCGATCCCGCATTTCACGAGCCGCACGTTCGGTAAACGTAATCGCCACAATATGACTCAACCGATCGGTGGGCGTGCCTGGCTCAATCAGTTTCAGAAACCGCTGTGTCAAAACAAACGTTTTTCCACAACCGGCACCAGCAGATAGCGCAATCGAAACATCACGCGTGCTGATGGCAGCCGCCTGCTGGTCAGTATAAGTGGGTTGGTTTGACATAAATTTAAGTTACTTTTCTGGTGATTCTTCTTCGGAAAGATCCTGGTCTGTTTCTAAATAGTGCAATAAGTCAATCTGCTTGCCCAGCGAGTCCCGGTAACTCTCTACCTGCGAGAAACGGCACACCGATTGAAACGCCGAATCGAGATGTGCAATCTTCTCATCCACCTGAACCGGAAAGATTCCACCACGAATCAAATGTGCTAAATGGGGCACCAGCCCTTCCATGGTTGTTTCCAGTAATTCCAGATCCTCACCTGAAATTGGTTCTACCAGCTTTTTCCGCGAACGGAGTGGCATGACAAATCCGGTCTCCTGAACTTTCCAGTACCCCAGATGAAACGGCTCCGCATCGATGTCGATCATTTCCAACCGCCGGGCGGCAATCAGATATAATGCAAGCTGGATTTTTTTTCCTGCACGAATCTCTGATGCAGAAGGCAGCGCCCGCCCGGTTTTATAATCGATGATGTTGAAATATTTTTTCCCTTCCATACGTCCCACATCGATCCGGTCAATCTGGCCGCGAATGCGAGTTTCCCGTTCCCCACTTCCCAATGTCAGATGCTGGTAGTGTTCCTGCGTTGGATCTGGTTCTGTCGGCACCCTGCCAAACGGAACTTCTCGCCCTACGATCGCCGGTGGATCATCCCAGAGTTCATCAAATAGCTTGCCATACATCTCCGACTGTTCCGCAAACAATCCCCCCCAGTCTTCCAGAATTTGTTTTTCAATCGTCAGCAACACCTGCTGGAGTTTGGTCTCTGCAATCTCATCGGAAACCCGTTTATCAAGCAGATCCAGAAACAAGAATTCCACTTGGTCAGCAGCGTAAAACCGATCCATCGCTCCCTGTTCAATCAGAAGTTCATATAACTTCGTCAGAATGCTGTGAACGTGAATGCCGCGCTGCAGATGATTCGTACGCAGCTCCGGTGGTTCAGGAACTTCAATCCCCAAAATACTCTGTGTAAAAAACTGATAAGGACAGGCTAAATAGAGTTCGAGTTGCGTGGTACTGAATTCGTATTCCCGCGGAAACCGCTCGCGAATGGCCTGCCTGTTTTGCGGTGATTCTAGAACACCTTCATACGCGGTGAACCCTTCACATTCAAAACGCGCAACCGCCATTTCGGATGCTGCAAGAATATTATGTGCCGTATCCCTCAACACCGGATCATTCAACAGACTGAGAAACACTCCGGTTCGCCCCTGCTTTAACTGGTCCGTCGCCAGTACCCGTAAATCGCGATTGGATAACGTCTGCTCCTGACGTGGCAGTGGATTCAACTCGCCCACCTGTTGAACCGATAATGCCACTGGCTCGAACAATTCAATCAACGCTGTCAGATAAGGGCTGGGAAACAGAGGCTGCCCGGTTGAACTGATGGCCGGATAACTCAGAATTAACTGCTTCGAAAACCGGGTCATCACTTCATAAAATAGCAACATTTCTTCCTGTTGCTGATTTGCATGCTGCTTGAGCGAGAGTCCGTTTTGATTCAGTTCCCCGCGATCTTTTTCACTGTAGAGGCAGTCTTCACGATGACTGCGGGGAAAACTGGCTTCACTTAAGCCACCGATCAGCAGATAGGGGATACTTAAATTCCTCAGCTGTGTCGCATCCAGCACCCGGACTCGTCCCGTCTCTTCCGGCTGCATGGAGAGGGTTTGCTGTTCGAGCAGATCCAGCAGCAACCCTCGAAATCCGATCAAATCCAGCGGTGCCGCGTCCCGTTGATGAAATTCTTCAATCTGTTCGATCTGCGATACCGCATGAAACAGTAGCTCCTGAAATCGTTCCCAGATGAATTGATCCCGCTTATCAAGCTGGCCCTGTTCCGTGTCGGCTCCCGCCCATGCCTTCTGCAAACCGAATTCATTTGCCAGTGAAATCAGAATTTCAATCCAGTTCACGAACAGCTCTTTCCCCCTCAATCGCTGTGTCGCATCGGCAAGCCGCCTGGCAAGCTGATTCGCGGCTTGCGACTCTCGCCTCAGTGATTCCCACTTTGGCTGCCCCGGATAGCGAGCACACAGTTCACGTGCCTTCTGGCTTTCTTTCTCCAGTGCATTCAGAAGATCTGTTTTTCCGGAATCAATCTTGAGTTGTCGTAACACGCGCGACAAACTTCGAACGGCGGTGCCGTCCCGATATTCCGGCCAATCGGGTGAAAAATAATTCGAATCCAGAATCGACATCATGCTGTCGAAAGACCAGTTCTCCAGTTCGATCTGCAAAAATGTAAAGATCGCTCGTACCACCGGAAACCGGGCAAACTCCTGCTCCAGACCGAGAAAATAAGGAATGCCGGCTGCTGTCAACGTTTCTTCAATCAGATCGCCGTATTCCTGGGTCGAACGGAATGCGATGGTAATCTCTTCTGGCAGAATCCCCTGCAGTAGTAGCTGCTTCACTTCCGACGCCAGCACTTCAACTTCATTCCGCTGTCCTGCCACCGCTAGCACTTTGATCTGATCGGCGGTCGGCAGAGGCTGAATTGCTCGTGGGTTTCCGAACAAGGAATGACTGATCTGCCACCGCGACGTTTGAGATTCAGGCGGTGTGCAACAGACCGTTTTGATCGTGCCCGGTAATCGAGATTCCAGGATTCGTTTGGCGACGACCGATTTGGCAAATAGATCATTCCGTCGTATCTCACCTTCCAGAGGAAGCGAGATCATCAGTTGTTCGGTCCGGCGTGCCAGCAGTTCCAGGATCTCGTACTGCGTATGTGTAAAGTCGGCAAATCCATCCAGCACAACCAGATCAAATTGTCCAAAGGGTCCCCACATGCCTTCCTGCAACGCCGTTCTCGCAGACCAGAAACGACCTTCCGAATCATAGCGACGCATCTCATGCAGAGCGACCTGATATCGGTCATAGATCAGAGCCAGTTCCTGGTCCTTTTGCCGCGAATCCGAATTGAGCTGCCCGCAGGCCTTTGAAAACTGTTCCGGCCAGATTTCTTCCCGCTTTAACTCGGAAATGAAACTCGAAACCAGATCCAGAAAACCAGAAGTGCCCGCGATGGAACTGAAATACTGAATCTTCCCGGCTGCGATGAAATCATCTACAATCGTCCGCAGCAGATACCGTTTGGAGATCTCGGGTAAGGTCTGGATTGGTTCATCCAGAGACTTGAGGATTGTTTCGGCAAACGCTTCAAACGTATAAACATTGGGTGCAAAACAGACCGGCATTTTCTCACAGAGCAACTGATCCAGCACCTGCCGACGAGAACGGATTGTCGGAGAAATCCAGAGTGTCGTTCCGGGACAATGCCTTGCCAGACCTGACTGTAATGCACCCCGGTACTGATCCAGCAGTTGTTCCGTTTTCCCGGAACCTGCTGTACCAATCAATATTTGAACTTCAGGCTGCATTTGCTGTTGCTCGATTAAAGGAAAAATGTCCAAAAAACGGATCTAGAGTGAACTGTATCCAGCTGATCGTCAGAATTCAATTTCAGAGGTATTTCTAAGATTAACTCGTTTTAGGCATTTTGGTTACAGAGCAAATCTTGCCACTGGTTTGCGGATCGCCTACACTAATACTATAGAAAAACGAAGCTCTCCCGAGTTTCAATATCCAGACAAAACACATTTCAACGATTTGAAGTTTTATTTCTGGCTGGTTTGAGTTGTGTTCTGTATATCTCATAAGGAATCATCCATGCAAAAATTCCGCTTGATCAGTTCGTTGTTAATACTCATTCTGATGATTTCCGCACCGCTCTCTCAATCGATCTGCGCGGATGAAAAAGAAAAAGACGATGACTACTACCAGATGATGAAACTGTTCGCGGATACCTACGAGCAGATTGAGCGGAATTACGTCAAAGACATTGATCGGCGTATTTTACTCGAAGCAGCCATCCGAGGCATGGTACAAGAGTTAGACCAGTACTCCAACTACATCAGTCCCAAAGACCTTTCCCGATTTAACCAGGTTGTTGAGCAGGAATTCGGGGGAATTGGGATTCAGGTTCATATTGATGAAAATAACGACAGATTGACCGTGATGACGCCACTGCCGGGGACTCCCGCCTATAAAGCAGGAATTCGGGCCGGCGATATCATTGATGCGATTGAAGGCAAATCGACCAAAGGATTTACCCTTCCGCAGGCCATCAAATTTCTCAAAGGTCGTGCCGGTGAAAAAGTCAGTATGTCTGTGATTCACAAAGGGACGAAAGAAGCAAAACCACTCACCATCCAACGTGAACTCATCCACGTTGCCACCGTTTTGGGAGATACATACAAGTCCGACGACTCCTGGAACTACATGCTCAATGATAAAGATAAAATTGGCTATATTCGCCTGACGCACTTCAGTCGACATAGCTCCGAAGAATTGCAGGAAGCAATCGACGATTTGAAAAAACAAGGCATGAAAGGCCTGGTGCTCGACCTGCGATTTAATCCGGGTGGCTTACTTTCTCAAGCCACGGAAATTTCAGACATGTTCATCGAATCGGGAAAAATCGTCAGTACCAAAGGTCGCAACAGTCGCAACCGAAAATGGGAAGCCACCAAAGAAGGCACCTATTCCGGTTTCCCCATGGCGATCATTGTGAACCGCTATTCCGCGTCGGCCAGTGAAATCGTATCCGCCTGCCTGCAGGACCATAAACGAGCCATCATCGTCGGCGAACGAACCTGGGGGAAAGGTAGTGTCCAGAACGTGATCGAGCTGGAAGAAGGCGATAGTGCCTTAAAACTGACAACAGCCAGTTATCATCGCCCCAGTGGAAAAAACATCCACCGTTTCCCAGGATCGAAAGACACCGATGTCTGGGGCGTTACTCCTGATGAAAACTATCGTTTACGCCTGACGGATGACGAACTGGAAGCACTGGGAGTTTACCGCCGTAAACGCGATATTCTGGACCATAGTGCAAAGCTGGATGAAGAGTTCAAAGATAAGCAACTGGAACTAGCATTAAAATATATCAAAGACTCATTAAGCGGCAAAACGAAGCCTGCTGACAAAGAGGAAGCTAAGAATCCGGAAAAAAAACCGGACGCGAAAGAGGCCAAACCAGCCAAAAAAGCAGCAAGTCTTCCCCAGCCAGCGAAAGACAAGCTGGTCATTAAAACAACCTGATCGATCAATCCTGCAGAACTGAAATCAGCTCGCTCTTACAGCAAAGCGACTTTCGGACAACTTTTTATCCGGACGTCGCTTTTCATTTTTAGCTATCAACGTATCATCTATGAACCAACCTGAAGAATACCTGCTGGCAATCGAATCTTCGTGCGACGAAACGGCGGCTGCCGTCATCACACGTGATATGCGCATCCTTTCCAATATCGTCTCATCACAAATCGACTTGCACGAAAAGTTTGGAGGCGTCGTTCCGGAAATCGCGTCCCGCGCGCATCTGGAACGCATTCTGCCAGTAATCGATGACGCCTTAAAACAGGCCGGCATCACGTTAAATCAGTTGTCCGCTATCGCGGTCGCAACGGAACCGGGGCTGGTGGGCTCGCTGCTCATCGGCTTAACCGCAGCCAAAACCCTGGCCATGACGCTCGATCTCCCCTTAATTGCTGTGAATCATATTGAAGGCCATCTGTTTGCCTGCCAGATGCAGGAAACACGCCCCTTGTTCCCGGCAATCGGACTCGTCGTGAGTGGCGGCCATACGAATTTGTATCATTGTTCTGAATCATTTGAATTTAAACTACTCGGCGCCACCATTGATGACGCTGCCGGCGAAGCCTTCGACAAAGTCGCCAAAATATTAGGTCTCTCCTATCCCGGAGGCCCTGCCATCCAGACAACAGCCGCCCGGGGAAATCCGAAAGCCTTTCCCTTTCCACGTTCGTTTCTGAAAGATCCGGAACTTCGTTTCAGCTTTAGCGGCTTGAAAACAGCGGTTCTGTATGCCGCCCTTGGTAATCCGGGCGCAAAAAAACAACCACCGCCACTCACCGAAGAACGCATTGCGGACCTCGCTGCCAGCTTCCAGGAAGCCGTCGTCGATGTTCTTGTTGGTAAATGCAAGCAGGCACTTGAGCAGCATAACTATTCGACACTCTGTGTCGGCGGAGGCGTCGCCGCGAATGCTCTGCTACGGGAACGGTTAGCTGAAATGACAGAGAAAGCCGGCGTTTATTTCAGCATCGCCCCTCCCGACTTATGCACTGATAACGCTGCGATGGCCGCAATCGCCTGGCACCATCTGGATCAAGGGCGGATTGCCTCGCTCGATTTGGATGTGACACCGGGCCTGGTTCGCTGACGTAACGCCCGAAACCATTATGGCTGCAGAAAACTGAATGTGAAGATTTCTGTCACATTCGTAAACTGCGGTGACAAAGATAACCGCACATATCTGCGGTCAGGCGAGACGACTGCCGCCCCCGAGAGACTGATCCCCTCTGGAATGACGGTAATCACAGGTTGATTGGCAACGCCCCCCACGTTCTGTGTCCCGGTCACAAACGGCGTCTGTCGTCCGGTTGAAATTCCAGACTGTCGTGATACACGAAAATCTTGAAGTGCAACCCGCGATCCCTTTGAAAGCCGCTGATGATGATGCGAGCGATTTTGAAATTGACTTGTTTTCTGAGAGTTTGGTGCAGGCCGCACAGCCTCTGACTTAGTACTACGCCGCCCTTTTGAAAGATCGATGCGGATCAACTGATCCTCTTTTGCCAGTGGGACGATCATGGATTGAATCATTGGATGTTTTGAACCCCGATAACGCGTTACTTTTAATCGGGCACGCTGGCCGACAATATTTCCAGAGACATACCGCACGCGAACCACATAAGTACCGGGAAAAGCATTTGCACACACGTATTCTTCACGGCAATTTTCCTGTTTGGGACCATACCCGTCATTGAGCAGTACGCCGCCTCCAGCAGTCAAAGGTGCCTCAAAAGAACAGACAGTCCCCTGGGGTTCCTCCACAATCAGATCCAGATCACCGTCCCCGTTCCAGGTCAGTTCCAGCTTCAGATCGCGTTCTAAAGCCTGTTTCCGGGCTGCCTGCACTCGTGCGGCTTCTGCTTTTCGTCCTGCTTTATTGAACGACTGCTCTAAATCGGCCAGCGCATTCAACGCTTTTTTGTGTAACGTCTGATGATCTTTCACCCACACATGAGTCAAAATTCCGGTCGCCGCCCACTGGATCGCTTCCGCATCCTGCAGTTTCTCTGCCAGCCGTAGCCCCATAATATAAGTCTCCGGACGGGTCGGCTGCAGCTTTGAAGCCTGCTGGTACAATTTCAGCGCCTGTTCATCCGCAGCGAACCGGGAGAGATAAGCGGCCGAATAAACCATACTTGGAACATCCGTGGCAGAAAAGTCGATGCGTGAAAGTAAAACTCGCTGAATTTCCTGCTTGGGGCGTCCGACGATTTCCATCGACAAGGCCAGCACATCATACATCCAGGGTTGCGATTGATTGTGAATCAAAGCCGCATTGATGGCGGCAATCACATGCTCGTGTTTCCCCGCTTGATGCAAATTGAAAATCAGATCATTCACCAAAGTAGGAGCAGGTTTCCGCTTGGAAAAGTAATCATTCCAGAACGCTGCCGGATCTTTGATATCATTGGTGAGAGGGGCCTTGAATTCGTTCTTTTTTTCTGGCTTCCCTTTAACAGAAACGGAGCCTTTCCCTTGGGAACGGCTCCGTACTGTTAATTTAGATTGTCCGGGTACATCAGGTAGTGCCGATTTCTCGCCTACTTTACGCTTTCCGGTTTTTTTTTGAGTTGTTCAATCGTGCGATTATCAAATCGAAACGGATTGTCTTCAACTTGAAATTGTGCTTTCGACTGCTTTGAATCAGCCTCTCCCAGAATGTCATCCAGGATGGATTTCATTTCCGGATCGTTGATCGGCTTGATGACTTTTTTATCAGCTTTTACTTGCACTTTTTTAACAGCAGGTTGTTTCTGCCCCTGTAGTGCATTGGCTCCGTTCATCATCAAAAATTCCGGTGCGATATTAAAGAATCCCTGACCGCCACCTTGACCACCACCTTGACCGCCACCGCCGCCGAAGCCACCTTGACCGCCGCCACCCTGCTGGCCACCTTGACCACCTTGCTGACCACCAAAGCCACCCTGGCTCGATCCCACTGATGACTGCTGAGCAGACACTGAAATCACAAGGTCAGCAACGGGGTAAACACGAGTGGCGTAAATCTCATCAGCCTTAAGAATGGTAGTGATTTTCATCACTTCATCTTCGATGACATAGGTCAAACCAATCGGCTTCAAGATAATATTCATCGCACTCTTCAATTTGATACCACTCAAAGAAACGTTGACTGGTTCATCAACAGTCAAACCTTCTTCTCCAAGGTCATTCGAATTGATCAGAATGGTAATATTGTGCAACTCTGCAAAGTAAGTCATTACTTCTGAAAGTGGAATATCCGGGAAGTTCGCTTCTGTTTCTTGCTGTAGCTCTTCAAAAATACGCTGTTCAGCAGGACTATTTTGATGCAGGTCCACAGCGGCCCATTGCTTGCGGCGTTCCGTCAAAGCAGTCCAGACGGGTGCGGCTGGCCAACGAATTGGGGGTTCATCAGGAAATGGGACGTGTGATAATTCAACCTGATAGAGTGTTTCCAGGAAGCGGTCAGCCCGTAAAGAACGCATCCGGAATACTTTATCCAGCTGTCCGGCTGCTTCTGAGGTAAACAGGGCCGCAGTCGCGGGTCCGTTACCAGGTTCCATATCCACGGCTACACGAGAAACGGCTTCCGCTTCTTCATAAGCATCACTGTTGCCGTGCCTACCATCCTGGATCAGAGAACGAACGCGGTCGATCAACTGTTCCAGTTTTTCGTCCTCCAAAAGCACCTGATCAACCAGACGCTTTTGCTGCTCCACCTGTGCCAACTGTTGCTGCTGGCGAATTCGACGTGTTTCAGCAACTTCCATCTGACTACGGACATCTACCATCATATTATTCAGGCGACGTTCCAGTTGCTGACGCAGATCGACATCAATGTCTGAAGTGGATTTAACAAAGTTCAGAGTTCGCTTTAATAAACCAAGTGCCCCGTTGGGATTTTCGGCAGAAGTCTGACGTGCCTCTTCAATCGCATTGGAAACCTCGATCTTCATCTGGGCTCCCTTGATCTGCCGTAACTGCTCGACTTTACTGATTGAATCACTAATCGGAGGCTGAAGATCACTCTTCGCTTCCGGCTGCGCTTTTGCATCAGCAGTTGGCTGCTTGGTATCTGCTTGTGCCAGTTGATCCTGTTGAAACTTGTTTGATAATTTTAGTAACGAGTCACCGCGGGAATTTCCGGGATCAAGCTGCTGTAGCAAATTTCCAAACTTGGCAGCCTGCTCAAATTTACCACTACGAATCGCACGCGTACCAGCAAATTCCAATTGAGCCATCTGCTCTTCATGGGCGGTACGAGCCAGATTCATCATTCGTTGTCCGGCAAAAGCGACTCCCAGTTCCTGTCCCTGCTCGTAATTCGCCCAGGGAACAGCCAGGAAGCTGTTGACAGCCTGTGCTACAGGGACATTAAATTTCCAGACAGCATTCAAGTTCCGGCTGCTCAATTCAACACTGAGTCTGCCACTGAGATCGCCTCTGGCAAGATAAACGGTTTCACGGTCTGTCCGAACTGGCAGAGCACGTGATGTATCTAATTCTAATTTTTTATCTGAGACCTGAATCGACTTTGGAAAGAAAACAGGAGCTTGAACTGCTTTGGCCAGTTCCTTCCCCACGATGGCAGGTCGATCCTGTTTTCCCTCTGCTCGGTCAATCAGAACTACGCCCCCTGTGTAGACGCCTAATGTACCCAGCAGTTGTAAATCTTTCTTAGGACCTACAGCGTAGCTGTGAACGGGAATCTGTTGAGTTGCCAGTTGACGAGTCAGGGCTGCCATTTCCGGGAGAGAAATTAACTTGGCAGAACTCATTCCATCGCCAATATAAACAATCGAACGTGGTTGTTCTTTCTGAAGGCCCTGCATTACAGTTTTCAATGCCTGAGCAAAATCAGTCGCCCCCAGAGGAGCACGAGATGTTAATGATTCAACAGCGAGTTTCGCCTGTCGACTTTGAGGTGTCACAAACTCAGTGACGAACGGCGTGCATTGCACATCGACAGCATAAAGGGCAACCGTAGCATCATTCGGGAGTTCACTCAGCAAAGACTTCAGAACGTCCAAAGCCTGAGTCCGGTGCTCGCCAACCTGACTCGCTGACGTATCAAACAGGACAGCGATTTGCTTTCCTGAATGAGTCGCAGCGGGCAACCGATCCGCTTTGAATTGCAGAGCATAATAATGCTCGCCTTGACTGTTCTGGTAACTGAGGATCTGGCCAATGTTTGATATTTCTGGAACTTGACTCTCAGCGAAGCTTTCCGGAGCACACCACAAAATGGCAGATGCGGCCCAAACAAACATTGATATTCCAAATCTGGATACTGACATGATTTCTCTCTCCCGAGTAACTTTAGGCAAGAATGCTCTAACTCAAACCAAGATGGGCGATTGCCAAATTGCGCATTCTCCTCAATTGTGCATTGTATATTCAGTCTCGGACACCATTGAAGGAAATTCCCCCGATTTTCTCTGAATTCTCCAAATTTGGTGCGACTTGAAAAGGGCTTGGCGGCACGGACTGGAGGATCCGCGTAATTTATAGTCCGATTATGGGGAAATTGAGGATCAACATCCACTTAGCGAAATCGACGATTTCAGAAACTCTTTGTATTAAAACGGACATACTGTATCCAATTGTCCATTAAACCCAGACCATTTCATCTATACGTGGGATCATAACTTAGAGGCTTTATACCGATTCTACTCATTAACCTCCCACCGATTTGACGATCTTTGACAGAGACTCGCCGCTGTTTCCCAATCATCACTGCCTGTTGTTGACGGGATCCCGGTACACACGGATAGATCCTGCAGACCCTTAGTTCGATCTCACTTCTTCGATTTGTTGCTGCGCATGTTATCTCGACGATACTTCAAAATATTGACATTGATCTTCCTCCCGATCGCAGCGCTACTCATCGCGCTGGGAATTCAGAACGTACGCACCGCCCCTTCCAAAGGAAGCCCCACCTCACCAAGTAGGATCATCGCCCGCAAACCAGTAATGGCAGAGACACTGCCCATCGACTGGAATCAACCTGTCTGCATCATTCCCACCGGTAACAATCAACGTTTCCCACTTGCATTGACAGAAGGCGACGAATATCTGTTAATCATCAACAACCTGGAACAAGCGCCCCATCGCACGCAAACGGTCCACCTCGTGGCTGAATTCGATTCCGTGGAGCGACATCCCACAGGCTGTTACTTTCAAAATACGACGCCCCTCTCACAAACCTCGCATGTCGGCCATAGGCCTGCTCTATCACAACCAGACCTCTCCTCGTCACGACCGACAACATCACAGCCGACAACACAACAAAAATCAGTGACCAGCGAACGTTCCTTTTACTTATTCGTAACCGATGGGAATCTCTCCGACCGAAATCAATACACCCGAATCACAGGACGATTAGTTCAAGATAGTCCCCGCGTTGCCATTTATCTGGATGAACAACAGAAAATAAGCGAACTGGCACCGGGCCTCCTCAATGGGATTATTGAAACCCTGGAACAGCAGGTGCTGGATAAAATCACCAGAGAATGTGGCCCGATTCGAGACATCGATCAGGACGGACGATTTACCATTTTACTTTCGCCTTGGCTAAGTCGATTACAAGGCGGTAAAACCTCCATCAACGGTTTTGTGCGTCCCAGTGACTTTCGGGAAACAGTTTCCGAACCGTTCAGCAACCATTGTGATATGTTGTATCTCAATTCAGCACTCAAACCAGGGCAGGAACTACTTGATCTCCTCAGTCATGAAGTGACCCACGCCGCAGTCTCCAGCCTACGCGCTGATCAATCCAACTCCCCTGCGACTTCCTTAATGGATGAAGAAGACTGGTTGAACGAAGGCATCGCGCACATTATGGAACCCGGTTATACCAACCGTGATTATCGCATCAGTGAGTTTTATCGCAAACCCGAAGCCTACCCGCTGGTGGTCCCCGATTACTACCGCGCCCAACTCTGGCGGAATCATGGCTGCCGCGGCGCCGTCAATCTGTTTCTGGACTGGTGCACGCAAATTGAATCGACGCAGCGTTTCCCACATCGCTTCACGCATCATCCATTAACGGGCACCCCAAAAATGGAGCAACTCACAGCACGTCCCTTTCCGGAACTGTTTCGCCTGTGGTCGCTCAATCTGGCGCATCAAGCTCTTACCAGAAAAACGCTAGATCCAGACACTCAGCCAGACACTCAGCCAGAAACTCAGCCAGAATCCGGCAGTGATCAGCCCCCATGGCATTGTGGTAAATTCATCCTCGCGGGGCCCGCATTCCATAGCTGGGATCTGTTCAAGGAACCGCGGGCTTCCTTGAACATCGCATCGACGGCCTCGGGATTTCTACACCTCAAATCAAACAATTCCCAAAACGGAAACGTCACGATCAATGTGAACGGCTCCCCGAAGATGCAGTTGACTCTGCTCAAAATCCCGCATAGCAGCAACAGACTGTCACTGACAGCCACACAGAACATCCCAAGTGCAACTGACACGACCTTGGCGAAATTTCTGAACATTCGCCTCAGTTGCAAACATCCAGCAGACTCCACGGTAGAGACCATCAGCCTGGAATTGAGTGGCACCTATCTCTCTCGCGCAGCCAGACAGCCACGCCTGTTTCAAACTTCCAGCCTGAACTCATTGTTGATATCACAGGCAACAAGCTTAGAAGTAGTAACCGATGGCACATACCAGGAAGGCGAAAACCGCGTGACTGATTTTCTGATCCGGATACCCCGGACGATACTTCGGAAACAGAAGACCGCAGACAGCCTGACATTCAAGGCCATCGCCCAGACAGAAACATCAAAGCGAATGGCTGCACAGACCGATTTCAAGCTTGACGCTCAACCAGCACAGCGGCTAGCAGAAACTTCAAAACCAACGAAGAATTGACTCATTTAACACGAATTAAAAACTGCTGGAGTCATCCTGACTTTCACCCGTATATTTCAAACGAGTGGCAAACAGTTTCTTCAAACGGGAAACGGGATACATTCGCACGATCTTGTTCTTGTAGGTAATTCTTCCCTGATCGTCGCGCCCCAGTTGAGCGGCCACATCTGGTTTCGCGAGACCAGCATACAAACCGGCAAAGGTTTCCGGATCCACGCCATTTCCAGCTTCCAGATCATCCATCGCATTCACTCCGCCACAGGAGACAGCAAATGCATTCAAACCTTTGGTCGCCGTACGCATGAAATTTTCCTGCTCCAAAGCAGACTGCGCCTCAACCAGTTGTTTCACACCGCGCCGGATCTTATCCTCGGTCTCCTCAGTAGGGGTTCCGCTATTTTGCTGAGCCTGTAATGTTGGAGTCTGAAACGTCTCTGACGCCCCCAATAGATAGCCCACAGAAATCAGAAGCAAACCGACGAAAACCTGGCTCAACCTGGACATGAAAGACTCCCCGTGAAATCAACTTTTGTTATGATTGACGTCGATTCAAGATGAGAATATCCCCCAGACTGATCAAATGAATTCAGACTGTTGGCTCAAAGAGAATGACAAAATGCTACATCTGTAGCTCATATTTACTAATATTTGTCGGCTCAGGTCAATAAGAACCCTGAAAAATCAACCAGTAATGCCCTGATCTAAGGCTGTTGAAAGCGTAAAGCGTACATAAAGCACAAATAGAACCTGATCTCAGAATTCGATTCACAAAAGACGACCGAAGATGACAACCGAAGAATTCCAGCAAGCCCTGACTAATCTCGTCAGACAATTCCAGGAAGCAAATTACGACGCCAGACACCTGCTGCTGGATCTCTCTGAAAAAATCCTGGAGTTAACGGACCAGACGCCCTCTTCGCTTCCAGCCAATTTGAAGGCAGAATGGAACTCGATTTGCGAAGAGATCGCAGAAGTGCAACCCGCATTCATCAGCCATCGAAAAACATCGATTTTATTTGATCGGCAGGGAATGGGGCAACCGGGACGGCAAACTGCCATCGTGCTCATTACAAGAATAGTAGCGCTCTCGAAACTGGTGAACCGGCTTGAAAATTAGCTAGATTTGGCGTGAAATCTGTGTTTTCGATGGAAAATGAAAGCTATTCAATCGATTAAAGTACGATCCGATTCATATGATTGAGAACAATTTCTTTCTCGCGTTCAATTTCAGCTCGATCTTCCGCTTTGCACGCTGTTTCCAGATCAGCTGCCAGTTGGGAAAGTTCTTCAAATCCGTAGCCCGCACTGGCGCCCTTCATCTGATGAGCTAAGACTTTCAGTTCTTCTACCTGATCAGCAGATGCCTCGCGAAGAATCATTTTTTTCTCTTCAATTCCATCAACGAACATCTCAATCAACTCAAGAAAGTCTTCGTCATCACAAAAAGATGATCGAATCGGTGCGTTTTCTAAGGCGTTTACCATGTTCCAGATTCCATCTCGTTATATTTCCGGGAATACTTTTGCAGCCTATTTCCCACATTGTTCATGCTCACTCAGACATTTTTCAGTACACAACTGCTCATTCTGGTGAGTAACGACCTCTTCAATTAATAGGTTGAACTATTTCCCCTGTTGAAAAAAACCGAAAATATCCAATTTTCACTGGATGTAATTCCCTGCAAAGAAATGAATATTCGGATTATGCCTGATCTGCCGATACCAAAGTTACCAGACAAACGATGATTATCCCCTTTAACTCCTAAATCAGCCCGATACTGAATTATTAACCCGGAACAAACACATATACATAAAAGCACATCCGTTCGAGTCTGATATTGACTCTTATCCACTTTTTCCCGTATACAACCTCGGTCAAATCGTACAAACCACTGCCTGTCCTAAAATCCACACCCATTTCACTTTACTTCAAGATTAATACCACCTGTCATGCGATTGCTTCAGCGCTACATTCTTTTTGAATTGCTGCGCGTTTTCACCTTAATGATCACAGTTCTCACCGTTTTATTGGTGTTTGTGGGCGCATTCCAGCAAGCTTCCAATCAGGGGCTGGGCGCACTTCTGGTCTTGAAAATTCTGCCGTTCATCGTTCCCAGCATGTTGCCGTTTACCATTCCCGCAACATTACTCCTAACTGTTTGCGTCGTTTATGGCCGCATTGCCGGCGATCAGGAAATCACCGCTGCCAAAGCAGCCGGCATCAATGTGCTCTCACTCCTCTGGCCTTCCTTTATTCTGGGAGGCTTTCTCAGTCTAGGTTCGCTACTGCTCAGCGATCAGGTCATTCCCTGGGCAGAAAAAAATATTGAAAAAACCATTGCCTGCGAACTCGAAACGATCTTCCTGGAAAAACTGCGTTCCCAGAACCAGATCCATGACCCCAACAGTGGTATCTCCATCACCGTGATGGGAGTCCGAGACAAAACATTGCTCGTCCCTACATTTCGGTATTCTCCCCCAGGCAAGAATCCCGTCCATCTGCAAGCGGAAGAAGCAACACTGGAATTTGATCTGACCAATCAGCAGGTCATTCTGCATATCACCAAAGGGCACATCGACTTTCCCGGTAAACCACGATTTTACGTCGAGAAAGATGTGTTCCCATTTCCTCTACCCAGTCAAACCGCAATGGCCAAACCCAGACACATGAGTGTGCGGTCCATCAAATCAGAACTGGGAGACCTGCAGGAAAAACAGGGAGAATTCGAATTTCAACGCGATATCGAAGTCGCCATGCTACTAGCCCTCGGAGATTTCGAACGATTTCAATCTCCCGAAATCAACACCGACCTGCCTCAGAATCATGTTGAGGAAAAACGGAAAAACAAACTCAAAACAGCACTCTCCAGCCGCTTCGCTTTAAGCTGTAGCTGCTTCTTCTTTGTCCTCGTCGGCTGCCCCTTCTCCATCGCCCAGGCACGCCGGCAATTCCTCACCAGCTTTTTCCTGGTCTTCGTCCCGATCCTGCTGTTCTATTACCCCATCGTCCTGTTGACGATCAATTTATCGAAGCTGGGGAAAATTGAACCGAGCTGGTCACTCTGGGCCGGCAATCTGGGTTTGCTGTGCATCGCCTTTCATATGCTGCGAAAAGTACTCCGAAATTAAATCCCGGTCAGACGATTACTTTGTTTTCCAATCAGAGAAGAATGTCGTCAGTCGCCGCGTTTCGCCAAAAATGTACATGGCCGCTGTGATATGCCCCGAATCCAGCCAGACTAGCTCCGGCTTCTTACCGATCGACTCCCACAACGCGAGCGAACTTTTGGGGGGCAGAATTTCATCGTGCTTCGCAACCACCATCAACACATCACGGTTCTGCAGTAAATGCCCATATGTGTGGGGATCAACGGGTTTCATGATCTTCAGAAACGACTCGTAAGTTTCCCCATTCTCCAGCCAATGCTTGCGAAACAGCTTGGCATGCGGATGAGGATTTTCCCAGATTCCTAGAGCTAGATTGCCCCCGCCCAGGTAGATCGCCACCTTCTTGAACCGGGGCTCGGCTGCGGAAGACAACGCAGACATGATTCCCCCGAGACTGATCCCGGTCACTCCCATCCGATCCGTATCCACTTCTTCCCGACTAGCCAGCCAGGCGGCCGCCCTTCGCACATCCAGCGTGGCTTGAGTCATCCCTTCTGCAGTATGTTCGGGTACAAAAGAAATCATCCGACGTCGGCTCTGCTCACCTACGCCCCGTCTCTGGGCATAGTAAGGCATCTTGATGGTAAGTGCCGCAACCCCCTGACGCGCCAGTGAATTCGCCGACATCTCTGAAAGCTCAAAACCGCCCCCCAGAATATGCAGGCAGACACACGCGGGAAAAGGCCCGGGGCCTTCTGGCTGATAATAATGCCCGTGTACCGTATTATTCTCTGCCACTTCGGTTTTGACAGGTGAGGGAAACGTAACATCATACACGCGAACCGGACCACTCATCCGTTTAAACTGGCAGCTGAACGGAAACGTATGCGGCTCCAAATGAAACCGTACGGGAACATTCTCTTCCCCTTTGATGGTTTCATACTGAACCTGCCCCTGCTCCGGAATGTCTACAAACACAAGGCCGCTCGGTTTGTTCTCCGCCCGGCTTTGACCAGCCAGTAGAAATAGACTGAAAGAAAACACACAAACCAGAATCAGAAGACGTCGATCTGACGCCAGACGATGTTGATATGTCATTGCGTATGAAATTCCCGTTCTGAGACAAATCAATAGAAAATAACCACCGAGTTCCGTTATGGGTAGCCGGCAGAGAACGGACCTATTTTAGACCAAACACAGACAATTCTGTAGACCGATTTGAAACAGAACCTTACTGAAAGGAGAAAACAGACACTGAAAATGCAATATTATTACTGTTCAGGCCAAGAGTCGGAAGAAGATACTCTTTCCGCCCCCTTCCCTGCATTCAGTACCTGCTCAATTTCCGCAGCAGACATACCGGAAGCCAGCAGATGGTGTTTCAAATCGATCTCTTTTTGATGACAGGCAATTTTCACCCAGGCGCGTGAGATAATAGCAGTCACCCCACACACAAAAGGCAGCCCGAATAGACAAATAATCGCAGTAAATCCAATGATGTCAAAATCACCCATAGCTGGCCCCTGAGAAGAATCAATCCAAATTCAAGTGAGTCGAAGTTGATTCGCTGCCGTGGTTCAAATATTGACAGAAAATACCATTTCTAGTGGATTTAAGAACACACGACACAGAACCGGATCAAAAGGGGGATTTCGGTGCTAAATTGTTATCTATCAGGAATTTCTGGAAACAAAGTAAATTGACTCCAGCCGACCTGCTGATAATAATAAGACCGGAACAGAGAGATTTCTCAAATAGAGTTGATCTTTTTGTGACCATTTTGCGTATGATAGATGTACTACTAAGACACGGGGGGCGATCGGATTTGACTGGTTCACCGTATGTTAAGGTGGCGTGCCGTGGTTGATCAGTTGGCCACGTTAAAAGCTGATCACAATCTAATTGCAAACAAGCAATTTTCAATGGCTGCTTAATAAAAGCATCCCTGGCTTAGGAATCCCCGCCTGAGGAGTCCGAAGGCTAGTCACAAAATTAGGCTGGTATCAGATCAATGACCACTCCGTCTGATATGAGATCCGTGGTGGACTGGTTTCCGAAAGGCTCTGTTTGTCGTGCCCGAAGAAACGAGACTCAAACGATAAAATATGCACGTAGAGGCTTTAGCTGAGGGTTCACAGGACGCGGGTTCAATTCCCGCCGCCTCCACTCAATGGCCACTTACCATAATCGGTAAGTGGCCATTTTTTATTGAGTTACAACAAATTGCAACCCAGTTAAAATCTGTTTTTCTGGCCGGTGTTTACAGAAGATGGCGGCGGCAGATGTGCTTAGGCACATGGAAGAGTATTTCAGTGTGGAAATTACTGTAATGATGGACCTCAAAGCTGTGTATCGATGTGGAGATTACGCTTGATTGTATGGTCTCATTTCTGCCCGCTTCTCCTTGATGAATTGTATGTGATGGGGAATGTGGTTCGTCGTCCGTTGAATCAAGGCAGCTAAGGTCATCGGTCCTTCGGCTGAGTGATTTCCATTCCGTAGGAACACTTCGGGCTTCAACCCACGCAAAATCCTCGCAAGATGAGTTCTGACTACCTCGATAAGATCAAGTTCTTCCTCGATCTTGCGGTCGGGGTATTCGAGTCGAGCAGCAAACAGGTCTGGGTCGCCATCGAGCAGCGTCGGATTATCTTCTGCGATCACTCGTTTCATTCGGTCGGCACTCACCAACTCGAAGTCTGCAACGTGGCAAATCACTTGCCGAGTGGACCACTTACCCTGTATGGGAGCGGCATCGATTTGCTGCACGCTCATTCCAGCGATTGCTTCCCGAAGCTTCTTTGGTCCTTTTAGGAATTCGTCAATCAATTCGTTATATTCCATCATCATCTCCAGTTATCTAATGCTCGACGGTAGCGACCCCACAAGAGTAATCGTCATCAATGTACTTGCAGATTGATGTTCCGCCTGTTGCAATATACCAAGAGCCAACCCTGAATCTAAATTTCTGCTCTATTCCCTGACAAGGATAACACATGGCACAATTTCGTTCGATTGCAGTTGCGCAAACCTGCCCGGTAGCAGGCGACGTAGAGGCTAACCTTGACGAACACGTTCAGTTGGCCCGTCTAGCCGCTGCTGAAAAGGCGAAAGTCGTGGTGTTTCCTGAACTGTCCCTTCTTGGTTACGAATTGGGGCGGGCAGGTGAATTAGCATTTTCCAATAATGATGGCCGTTTGGATTCTCTTCTCGACGTGGCCGAGTCACTAGCGATCACGCTTATTGTCGGAGCCTCCATTCGGCTTGGAAAATCACTCTACATAGGTGCGTTCATTCTGTTACCAGATCGAACCACGGAACTTTACACGAAACATCATCTTGGGGCGTTCCCACCGAGTGCTGAGTGCGATAGTCTCGATGGTAGCATCCCGTCTGCTGAAGCGACCGTATTTCAACCGGGAAACCTCAATCCATTGATCCGTCTCCATGACCATAAGGCTGCCTTGGCAATCTGTGCCGACATCGGAACTCCCTCCCATGCTGAAATCGCCGCTGAGCGAGGCGCTGACAGCTACTTGGCGAGCATGTTTGTCATTCCCTCCGAGTTTGACGGCGATGCTGCGAAGCTCAGAAAATATGCATCGCAGCATCGCATGATGACCGCCCTCGCCAACTTTGGCCGCCCTTCTGGTGGTCTTCGTTCAGCAGGTCGCAGTTCAATTTGGTCGGAGGAGGGCGAACTACTTGTCCAATTGGATGCGAAGGGTTCCGGCGTTGCGGTTGTGATCGAAACTCCTGACGGTCGTCACGCTCAATCTATCATGCTCAACGGAAATTGAAAACCTGTGATGATGTCCGCGCTCCTGCTGCCAGGTCCGCCTCAATCGTTCACATGCGACTCAGAACAACGACTCCAACTCGTCCTTCGCAACTTCTCGCACAAACTCGTCGTCATCGTTGAGTATCAGACCAGGCTTTCCTTTCACCCAATCTGAAATCTCGTCCATCAGTCCATCGACATCAGTCCATCGACAACAGTCCCCGAGTATCGACCTCCGTAATTCTTTCCGGAACACCCTAAACGCTATAACCTGTATTTTCGGAGTTACCCTGACTCATCTCATCAAGATTCCCGATAAGTCATTAAAGTCATGATTAACTCAATCGCGTAACTGAAAAATGACGGACCGATGCTTCCAGATACAGGATACAGGACACAGCCTGAACTCTGCACCAACTCTGTTGCGAATCAGCACCATAATCATCTTTTCTCTGTCACAATCTTACTGGCAGTGATGACTTTCCTGTTACTGCTGCTGTTGAATCCCGAATGGGCAATCGGACAGACAGAAGTATCCAAGACAGACTCAACATTGCAAACGCGTCTCTCTCAGGTCCCCTCTTCTTCCATCACTCACGGCTCGATCAGTGGTTCAGAGCCCAACCCCCAGGCCGATCATCTACTCGGTGAACTGTTTGACCAGTTCTCAGATACAAACCGTCTGGATCTGGAACTCTATGGTTACTTCCAGCAGGGAGTCACATTGAACCCCGCTTCTCCTGATGATCGCCTCAATGGCCCCGTCTTGAATAACTACCGTTCGAATGCCTTTCAGCTTAACGGATTGTATCTGGTGGGAGAACGGAAGATCGATGCAGATTCTCCTGATATTCAACTGGGGGGACGTGTCGGCATGCTCTATGGCACCGATGCGGCTTTTGGTCTATCTGATGGATTGGACGCGAACATCGTTTCTGACGATGCCAGTCGATTCAACAAGCTGGCTTTCCCGCAACTTTATGGAAATCTATTCCTGCCCTATGGATCGGGAGTGAGTTTCAAATTCGGAAAATTTTTCTCACCTATCGGAAACGAATGGCTGTATAGCGCCAAGAACTTCTTTTATTCCCACTTCCTGAGCTGGAATCTCCAACCGGGCACTCATACGGGAGTGCTGGCAGAAACGAAGTTTCATGACAATTGGGTCTTCCGTTTCGGCCCTAATTTTGGCTGGAATACCTCAGAGAACAGTAATCACGCCACCAGTTATCTCTCCACGATTCAATGGACCTCGCCAGATAAACATTCGCAAATCTACTTCGCGATCCAGAGTGGAGATCAAAGCACGGTAATTACAACCGCTGACTCAAACGTCGTGAACTACTCGTTAATTGTCAATCAAGATCTGAGACACAACTGGCACTACATGCTGGAGCACGATCTACTGACCAGCCATTCCCGGACGGGAGTCGCCCGCAATAACTTCGAAACTTACTCCCTGGCACAATATCTCTTTTATAAGATGAATGAACAGTACCGATTCGGTATCCGGTTCGAATGGCTGCGGGATGATGATGGTATATTGAAGGGCTTTGATCCAATGGCTCCCTCGGCTCCCGGAAGTTATTACAACCTCACGCTGGGAATGAACTGGTATCCACGTCCATATTTAAGGGTGCGACCTGAAATCCGCTGGGATACTCAAATCCGGGATTCTGCTGCGGATACGCCAGCCTTTGATGACGGTACCTCAACCAGCCAGTTGCTACTGGCCTGCGATATTCTACTGGAATTCTAAGGATCACCTGATTAGCACCTGATAATCTTTCATTCGGGACAGAAGTCAGATCAGAGATTCCCTTGCATCTACACCGGAATATGAGTGACAGGCAATTTGCATCCACTAAATTATCCCATGTCTGACGTGTCTGATTTCGTGTCTGATTTTGCCCCTCGTGACCTTCGTTTTTGGAGCAGGTCAATTCTTGCTGCCCGCTGTTAAGCCAAACAGAAATCATAATATATAGTATCGCCAAGGCTGCTGAACCAATTAAGAGAGTAGATCTCCCTCGTCAGAATTTAATTTCGATTCCATGATTATTTCGACTTCATGGTCTTGATGGTCATCGATTAGAGGAATGAAATCATCCGACAACTCAGCACCATCCAGTGTCATCCGGCAGACTTTTGTATCCGCGATATTGTTGTGGATCGTGATATGATAAAACGTCTCACGAAAACGATAATGAATCTTAAATTCTGTCCATTCGTCCGGCAGGCAAGGCGTGATACGCAGTTTATCCACCTCCAACTCCAGACCCAGTAGCGACTCTACTATCAATCGATACATCCAGCCGGATGAGCCGGTATACCATGTCCATCCACCGCGGCCGGTGTGTGGTTCTACACCGTACACATCCGCGGCAACGACATATGGCTCAACGCGGTAGGTCGAAATTTCCTCCGGTGTCGTGCCATGCAAAACAGGATTGATCAACGAGAACAACTCCCAGGCGCGTTTACTATCGCCCATCGCGGCTGTCGCCATGACAGTCCAGATGGCACTGTGGGTATACTGCCCGCCATTTTCACGCACTCCGGGCACATAACCTTTAATATATCCGGGGTTGAGGTCTGACTTATCGAAGGGGGGATCAAGCAACTGAATCAAGCGGTCATCGCGTCGCACCAGGCGGCGATTCACACTTTCCATTGCGACACTGGTTCGATTTTCCGGGCTGACACCAGAGAGAATTGACCAGCTCTGTGCGATTGCATCGATCTGGCATTCTTCGTTTGAGGACGAACCGAGGGGCATGCCGTCGTCAAAGTAGGCTCGACGATACCACTCACCGTCCCAGCCATGCTCCTCGATATTCCCCCGTAGTCGCCCCGCTTCCAGTGCGTAGCGCTCAGAGAGCGATTCATTACCTTGTTTTAATGCCAATTCGGCAAACTGAGTGAGCACATGAAACAGAAAGAAACCCAGCCACACGCTCTCCCCGCGTCCCTCAGCGCCGACAAGATTCATCCCGTCATTCCAGTCGCCACAGCCCATCAATGGCAGACCATGCTCACCGAACCGCAGTCCGTTATCAATGGCACGAATACCATGTTCAAAGAGTGTACCAGTCTCGTCTGATATTTGTGGCAAATCGTAGTTGGATTCTTCATCATCGCGCAGCGGGCGTGATGTCAGGAAAGGCACACTTTCGTCCAGGATGCCCGTGTCTCCTGTGATACCGACATAGCGGCATATCGCCAGAGGCAGCCATAAATAATCGTCGGAGAAATGAGTTCGTACGCCTCGTCCGACTGGGGGATGCCACCAGTGTTGCACATCTCCTTCGCGAAACTGATGCGCTGCGGCGCGCAGCAGATGCGCTCGCAGTATCTGCGGCTGAGCATACACCAGGGCCATTGCATCCTGCAGTTGATCGCGAAATCCAAACGCGCCTCCCGATTGATAAAATCCGGACCGGGCCCACATGCGGCAGGCCAGCGTTTGATAAACAAGCCAGCCATTGGCCAGGAAATTGACCGACGCATCGGGCGTTTCCAGGTGAATCACCCCCAGCGTCCGACTCCAGTAATCCCATACGCCTTCAATCGCTCGATGCGCACTTTCAACTGTACGATACTGCTGTGCAAGTGCCTTTGCTTCTGCGGCTCCGCCAGCAGCGCCACTGGTGAAAGTAATAATCCGCTCCTGTCCATCCGCTAATTGCAATGGAACCTGGATCGCCGCACAAGGATCATAACCTGCTCCGACGCGACCTGAGAGTCGCACGCGCCGCAAGGCGGACGGATTGTCGAACTTACCATTACGTCCTAAAAACTCATTACGGTCGCCCGTCACAGAACGGTTGGTTTCACTACAATTGAAAAAGGCGACACGGTCACCAAACTCGGGACTATACACGTTACGTGCTAGAATAGCGTCACTCGCTGGATCAATTTCTGTAACGATGTGCATCGATGATTTGCTGCGTGAATCACCCAGAACCAGTTCCCAGTAACCGGAAACGGACAGTTCCCGCGGACGTCCGGAGCGGTTCGTGATTTTCAGCTGACAAAACTTGACGGGCGCATCGGTCGCTACATACACACTCAGTTCTGTTGTCAGGCCGTCTTGCGTGTAATCAAAAATGCTATAGCCGAATCCATGACGTATGACATACGTGTTTTGTCCCCGTTTCGGCAGTGGAGACGGAGACCAGAACTGCCCGGTTTCCTCATCCCGTAAATAAATTGCTTCGCCGCTAATATCAGAGACAGGATCGTTGTGCCACGGAGTCAACCGGAATTCATGGCTGTTTTCAGACCAGGTATAAGCGCTGCCACCTTCCGAAACGACGGTGCCCAACTGTGAATTGGCAATCACATTAACCCACGGGGCCGGTGTCGTCTGACCAGCAGCCAGAATGGTTATATATTCGTGTCCATCCTGACTGAAGCCACCCAGTCCGTTAAAAAATGCCAGGTCATATTGAGGGGGATTATCTGGAAGAGGTTGCGTCTTCAGGACACGACTTGGAATCAGAGACGGAATGGAAACCTCCGTTCGCCCGAACCGCTCTGTCTGTTCCTGCAAAGTTCCTGCGTCATCTAATAATACAATGCGTGCCACAGTCTGCAATAAGATACGGTCTTCCTCTGACATCTGTTCGCCCCGACGAATGAAGATGCCGCCGGGTCTGTCAATGAGTACTCCTTCCGAACTGGCGGCAACCAGATCGGCGATCTCGTCTTGCAATGTTTGTCGATAAACCGAATCGTCTTCGTTCCAGATGACCAGGTCGACAGCAAGCCCCTTCAATCGCCAGTAGGCATGTGCCTGTACCGCCTGCTTTACAAGCCCGATACGTTCATGGTCGCGAATACGAACCAATACGATAGGCAGGTCACCTGAGATACCGTAACCCCACAGCCCCGATTGTCCTTGTCGATTGAGACTGAGAAGACTGGTTTGGGCACGCCTGAGAGACGATGCATAAATGATCGAGCTGGCCAGTCGGCCATAAATCTGCGCATCCATTTCAGAAGCGCTCAGCTGCTGCAACAGGATATGGCCGTGAGTCCAGGCAAGGTCAAATACACGATCAGCCAGGCTGTGATCACTATACTTTTCAGACAGCGCTTCGACGCCTGTCCGCGACTCAGAGACCCCAGTTACGATATCAATACAGACGGCTTCGTTTGGTAAACACAGTACCGTCTGGCGAATACTAACGACCGGATCGAGAACCGGTCCGGCTGTGTTCGAAAGTGGAGCAAAGTTATCGAAGACAACAGGAGATGCAAGTGTCCGCTGGCGGCCGATGAACTGCATCCGGTCTGTTTCATAAGACGGCGTCCCAATCGTGGCTCCCCTGACGGTCATCATATGCGTCATCCATGGCGGTTGCTCCTCGGCAGAGCGTGGACGACGCGTACAGTAAATCGCCTTGTGGTTGTGGACCAGTTCTGTCTGCACAAACAGGTTGCTGAAGGCAGGATGTGCCTCATCCTGAGGTTGTACTGCTAACACGACTTCTGCATAACTGGTCACTTCAATCGTGCGCGACGTCTCGGATCGATTCGTCAGTGTCACACGACGCAGTTCGATGTCATCCTCTGGGGAAACACTGATTTGAGTATACGTTTCGATCCCCGCATCAGAACGTCGGAACTCAGCCCGTGCCTGTGTGAAGATCGCTTCATAACCTTTCGTTGGACTGGTCGTCGGCTGCCAGGCATTAGACCACATCATTCCGCTATCGACATCGCGGAGGTAACAGAAGCTGCCATAGTTATCTCGAGTCGCATCTTCACGCCAGCGTGTCACAGCCAAATCATGCCATCTGCTGTAACCTCCCCCTGCACTCGTTACAACAACATGATAATTACCGTTAGAGAGTAAATGTGCTTCCACTACAGCACTGTCAGGATTGGTGATCACACGCATGCTTCCCGTTTCTTCGGGTGAAGCAAGTTTTGTGGCCCGCGTTTCACTTTCGTGTGGAAGTACCGGCGCTGTTGCCCGAGGAACCCGTTCCTGCAAGAGCAGATCTGCTGCCCGTAACATGGGATCAGCCAGAAAGCGGCGCTGCATCGGTTTATCAAGCAGCACGTATGCCAGTGCGAGCAGGCTCATCCCTTCATGATGTGCCATGAACTGTTTCACCGTCACACTTTCTGTGCCGGGGGGCAACCGCGATGGAGTATAGTCCACTGCCTCATAGAAGCCGCAGGTACCCAGCTGACCATCTAACGCCAGATGCTGAAGATTCTCGCAGGCTGCCTTCGCTTCGACCATCAAGGCCAGCACACTGGCATACGGCGCAATAACCAGATCTTCACCCAACCCCCGTTTCAGCCCCAACCCGGGTACACCAAACGCCCGATACTGATAAACTCGGTGTTGATCTAACGTATTATAACCGGACTCAGAAATTCCCCACGGGACTCGATATTGCCGACCATATTCGATTTGTCGTCGAACGACAGCGTGATAGGTACGATCGAGCAACGTATTCTCGTAATTGGGCATGACTAGCAATGGCATCAGGTATTCAAACATGGAACCGCTCCAGCTCAGAAGCGCCGGCAGACTTCCCGCGCTGGTCAGCAGGCGGCCCAATGCGAACCAGTGCTCCTGGCCGAATTGTCCCTGAGCGATGAGGATAAAGCTGGCCAGACGCGCTTCAGAGGCAAGCAGGTCATAGAAACTGGCATCAAGTCGCCGCTCGCTGACGTTATAGCCAATCGCAAATAAATCACGTGATAAGTCATACAATAACCCGAAATCCATATCGGCCAGGTCACGGCTCTGTACTGCCAGTTCCTCAAACGCCCTGATTCTGGCTGCTGAACGCTCTGCGGCAATACTAAACGTGGCTCCTAACTGTACCAGCCATTCATTTGTCTCAGCATTCGCGATCTTTATGGCCTCCTGAATCAGTGGCAGCACGGTTGCTTGCAGTTTTGCTACGTCTCGTAAGCCTGTCGCGTTATCTAAATGCCTGAGTGCTACAGATAACCGATTCAGTTCCCCACTTTGGTGATCGGAACGGGAGTCTCCCCATTCCACAGGTGCATCAGGTAGAGTGAGCCAAACTGCCAGATGCAACAGATCAGCCCGGTGCTCCTTACAGGATCGCTCATAAGCACGCGCCCACCACATGAGTTCCACATCGCAGTCTGCTACCGCTGTCAGTTCAGCGGCTTCCACTGCCAGTTGAGCCAGCAGGACATTCGCAGCCTGCAAAGAGACCGGAGCGCGATTCAACACTTCGATCTGTCGTTCAATTCTACGACGAAAGTCGGCGTCAATCAGCATCCCATCGATACTATGAGCCACATCCAATAAGACCCGCAGCGTATCGCGCAAGCCTGCAAACATGCGTTTGGGCATGAGACTCGCTTCACTCAGTTCCCGAAACCCGCTACTGAGGACCAGTAAATTTGCTGCTAAATTGCCACTGTCAACCATGGAAACATATTGCGGATGCAATGGTGCAAGCGTTCGCGTGTCATACCAGTTGAAGAAGTGTCCTCGATGTCGTTCCAGTTGATCAAGTGTCTTATAGGTCTTGCGAGTACGTTTTAGTAACTGAGAGGCAGAGCAATAGCCGAAGTCGTAAGCTGCCAGATCAGACAGCAATGCCATGCCGATATTAGTCGGGCTGGTACGTGTAGCGATCTCCAGATTGGGATTCTGTTGAATATTGTCAGGTGGTAGCCAGTTATCCTCTTCCGTTACGTACTCCTCAAAGAATCGCCAGGTCATTCTTGATAACTTTTCCAGAAAATGATGTTGCGATTCTGAAAATTGGATTCCTCGTCTGATAATCGGTCGGCTGAGCCACCAGGCAATACATGGCGAAACAAACCATACCACGAGCCAGGGCGCTGCCCAGGAGAGTACCTCTGGTGTGCTTGAATAAAGAATAAAGGAGGCGATGATGGCTAACCCGGGTGCCAGTATCATCTGATAAAGGGTACCACTCAAACTGCCATTGCTTCCACGTTCCGAATCGCTGGCCGTTTTCCATTCGAGCAGTCGTCGCTTTGTCCAGCACATACGGACCAGTGTGCGGATAATTGCATCGCAGCAGATATACGATTCATAAGGTAAAAAGACGAATGACAGGATGTTCTGGCCCAGCGGTCGACCTGTTGCCTGCAGAGTCTCGCGCACATGCATGCGAAACGGTACATCAATCGGCTTCTGAAACAGGCTTGTCAGCGTGTCCAGAATCGTAGGCAGCAATACAATACAACCTAAAAACAACAATGTGTTTACGACCATCGTCGGTAAAAGAAACCAGGTAATGAGTAATAAACTCAATATGGCCAGCGAAACCAGGCTGCGACGCAGATTATCAAAGATCTTCCACCAGGAAAGTGCCGAGATCGGATTCCGTACAGTCTGGCCAGTACGATTTCGAACCCATGGAAAGAGCCAGCCGGCAATCTGCCAGTCTCCTCGAATCCAACGATGGCGGCGTCCAATATCTGCCAGATAGCGCGAGGGATACTCTTCATACAAAGTCACATCGCTGACCAGCGCGGAACGACAGTAGGCTCCCTCAATCAAATCATGACTCAGGATGGCATTTTCGGGAAAGTTGCTGCAACACAGTTCAAAGGAATCAACATCGTAAATGCCTTTCCCGATAAATGAGCCCTCATCAAACAGATCCTGATACACATCCGATACAACCCGCGTGTAGGGGTCGATTCCAGGATCGCCTGCATAGAGCTGCACGAAGCGTGACTGCTGCGCGCTATTCAGACTCACCCCAACCCGTGGTTGAAGAATCGTATGCCCTTCGACCACACGCGATTTTTGTGCATCAAATACAGGACGATTCAGCCGATGTGCGAGCGTGCCTACCATTAGCCTTGCTGCATCGCGCGGCAATTGTGTATCTGTGTCGAGCGTGATGACGTATCGCACGGATTGCAGAATCCCAATCTCGCCGACGACTTCAGAAAAACGGTCTTGTCCGCCGCGGAGTGTTGCATTCAGGTCAGCCAGTTTTCCGCGTTTGCGTTCGTGCCCCATCCAAACGCCTTCCTGGGCATTCCACTTGCGCGAACGGTGAAAGAGATAAAATATATCGGAACGATCATGGGAATATCTCTGATTAAGGAGTTCAATCCCATCTCGCATCAGACTCACGAGCTGCGCATCTTCGGGTAGCGTCTCTGAGTCGGCATCAACCAGGTCTGTGATTAATGCAAAATGTAAACAGGGATCTCGATTGGCCAGATACCGTACTTCCAGTCCATCCAGTAAATGCTCAATCCCGGCGGCACTCGACAGCATCGTGGGTACGGCCACCAGCGTGCGGTGCTCGGAAGGTATTCCCTGTTCGTAATCCATGCGTGGCAACGATTGTGGTCGAAACAGTTGCATCGACAACCAGTTGACAATCCCCATTCCTAAATGCGAGGTACAGATCAGAACCGGTATCGCCAGTAGCAGAAGCCCCTGCCAACTCACACTGGATTGGTACGCCGCAGATAAGAAGAATAACGTTGCTGCAAGAGTGATCAACGTCATTGTTGACAGGTAACAGATCAGTGGAAATCGGCGGCGTAACTTGTCCAGCATGACGGCAGGAGTAAGACGCATTTCGACTAAACACTCTAAAACCGGGCGACCGTGGCCGATCAGATAATATCCGACATGGGCTGCACGGTCTTCGGGTTTTTCTTGGACATGATTCTCAGCCAACTGCACCGCTTTGAGTGCCACATCATACTCTGTAAGCTGGCTACGTCGCGCAATGCCTTCGACGGCTCGCCGATAACGATCTCGTGTTGCAAAATCCATCTGTGCATAGATGTGAGAGGGGTCCCCCGCCAGCGTTCGTTCCACCAGACTGTGTTTTTCAATAAAACGCCGCCAGTCGTTAGAATTCAAAAAGCGTAGGCTGTTGATACTGTTTCCAATCGAAACCTGATCCACTGCCTGGGCCTGACCTTCAGTGTGCACGACCTGTTCGATCGTCAGAACCTGATCGGCCAGGCGATGTTCGAGCCAGCTGTTCGCAAAGGCAAAGTTTGGATTTTGGCCTTGTAGATGACGAGTCAGCTCTGACAGGAACGCCCCAGAGAGAGACGGCGTGGTGCGTGCCATATCTGCTAAAACCAGGATCAAGTCCGTCGGTTTCTGCTCTACAATGTTCACCATGCGGTCCGCCCAGTCGTTTGCCAGATCACGATCGCGTCTTGCAACAGCGATTCGAGCAGCAACACGACGCAGATTTTCAATCAGCGCCAGTCGCAACATCAGCGGTAATGCCCATAATTCGCCAAGCTTGAGTGTCTCGACTGATTGATACGAGGCAATAAAGCTATCCAGACTGTCGGCATCAATTCGACCATCTACATGGGAGATGAGTTCGAGGGCAATATCATAAACGCGAGGAAAGCTCGCGGTTGCATCATTCGCCAGACGTGGAAGTTCGCGGCTGTAAGAGGGCGGCAGCAGACGCCGGATGGCTCGGATCTGCTCTTCTACCAGATAGAAGTTGTCCAGCAGCCATTCTGCCGCTGGTTCGATCCGGCGATTTTGATCGGCGGCTGCAGTCACCAGATCGTAAGTCTCATTTAAAACACGCTGGTTATCATCGAGCCGTGGTAACAGTTCGTCACGCGCCCGACCAGATGCCAGTTTATGCGATGCAGCTATGACTTTTGCGTGTCGTTCGAGCTGATCAATGCTAAAGAGTTCGGCGCGAAGCGGCGCTTCATCTATGGGCCTGATAAGCGAAGGTTCCTGATGGCGAAGCGGTCGGAAAGTAATCAGACGGAACAGCTTTTGCCAGATATCTGGAACATACATTAAGCCTCCTAATGCCCAGCTCCATCTCCTGGAGGATGGGGGATTCGATCAATTATAGAACGATCCAAGGCAATTAGCAATCAGGTGCCGTTTCTGCTTATGAAAGCTGCCCACAAAAAAGAGTGTGTCACTACGAAACACCACGTCACAATTCCCGGAGAGATGCCTGTCACATATTTCCACTGACTGAAGACGCATCTGAATAACTTAATCAAGTATTCCATCCCAAAAATAAAGCTGCCCTTGCTCTACTTTCACCGCTTTGACTTCACCATCCTGCGACACGATCATACCGCTGGCTCCTTCGCACTTATGACAGAATGAAAAGACGGACTGATGCCGTAAGCCCCATTGATCACACAAATACGTTCGACCGGAAGATGCATCTTCCACTTTAGAACCTGGAGGCAGTAAAATGAGAAACCGCACGCCAAAGCCTTGAATCCGGAGATGTTGATCCAGCAGAACGGCACCATCTACAGCTGACAGAAGACTGATCTGACTGATTCCTCGAATCAATTGCTGGCTTCCCCGGCGGAGCGCGAGTTCCGCCTGACTCTATTCTGTTTCAGCGAATGAATCTACATTCAAGTTTACCTCACGCGACCTGCCATCAAGGATCTTGTAAGTGACAATCTTACCGAACAAACCAGTATGCTCAGATACAGTGTAGGTAATATGAGTAAGTTGCTCGTTGAATGGCACCGGAACGATGACAACACTCCCCCCGTGTTATCTTAAGCGAATACGTTCAAATATGGCCAGAATAGAATTCGTATAAATATTCAGCAAGGAGAATTGTGGATCAGAAACATTTTGCCAGCGTGTTTTAATCCCCTCCAGCAAATCGCTGGAAAAAGCACATTCAATCATGCAACCTTTCTGTCAGAACCAGCCCGACTACCATCGTCATACCAGGCCAGGCCTCTCAGACCCCGCCTGAATGTTAACTTATCACCAGTGAATGCAACACAATTATTATTTCTTCGCAATGATCCACACTGCATGGACTAAACCCGGGACATATCCACATAGCGTGAGGAGGATGTTTAACCAGAAATGCATTCCGAATCCAACCTGAAGCAGAACTCCAACAGGCGGCAGAATGATCGCCAAAATGATACGCAATATATCGGCTATGGTGGATTTTGAAGACATCGTCTCAGTCCTTGCTGGCTACATTTTACAGAGCAATTGATGTGGTTAAGCAATGGGGAGCTTTATTAAAATCGAGAAAGGCCGCTGGATCTACCGCAACCATTTTGATGTGCGTTAGATTCGTACGTCTGTGCCGTTCTCTCTATTCTATTCAGAATTTTTCGACTGCCAGTGAGTTAACTCATCTGTAAGTGTTTTCAGTTCTATCTCAAGCTTATCTATAGCATCGGCGGAAAGATCGCTCAATTTCTTCGTGTCCTCTATTGTTTTAGCTGTCTTTATCGCTGCATGCGCATCAAAATTAGCACACAGGCCTTTTAAGCTATGAGCAGCACGAACCATTTCATCGAGATCACCATTTTGGACTCTCAGGCGAATCTCTTCTAATAAGCCTAAAGAGTCTTCAAGAAAATAGTTAACCATATCATTGAGTATCTTTACATCGTCTCCAATGCGTGTGAGTGCCGCTTGCATATCGATGACTGGGCGTTCGATGACAGAATCTCTGTGATTTGTCGTTTGCTGCTCTGCCTGTGACGAATGCTGGTCGTCTTTTGCCGACGAATCGGAACTGTGCTTGTCGCGGGGAACACGGTTTGGTGCGGATTCGTTTGCGTGACGTTCCACAAGACCGATCAACTTCTTGGCATCAATTGGTTTTGCGATGTAATCATCCATCCCAGACTTAAGGCATTTATCACGGTCACCACGCATCGCGTATGCCGTCATCGCAATGATGGGGATATGATCTTTCGATTCTGCTTCCTGTTCGCGAATCAATGCGGTCGCTTGTAAGCCGTCCATTGTTGGCATTTGCACATCCATCAGCATAACGTCAAACGAATCGCTACGAAGACGCTCAATCGCTTCACGACCGTTGTTCGCAATGACTATGTTGTGCCCTCGTTTATTGAGGATTGCTGTAATTACTTTCTGGTTGGCGGGGGTGTCTTCAGCTACCAAGATATTGAGAGACTGCGTTGTCTCTTCGATTTTTATAGCACGATCTTGTTCTAATAGGGGTCCCTTGAGAGCTGTCATGATTGCATCTAGCAAATCAGATTGCGAAACCGGTTTTTCCAGAAAAGCAGAGATGCCAAACCCTTCACAACGATCATTAAATATTTGACGGTCAGCAGAAGAAAGCATGAGAATTGTTGCGGCTTCGAGCAGTCCTTCTTTCTGAGCACGTTCCAACAGCATGAAACCATCTGTTTTTGGCATTAATGCATCGACAATGACCAGCGGATATGCTTTTTCCTCTTTTTTAATCTCAGTAAGTTGTTCTAATGCTCGTTCAGCAGAGGAGACAGAAGTGGGAGACATTGACCAGTTACTCAACATCTCTTCTAGAATCACGCGATTTGTCTGGTTATCATCCACAACAAGCACGGGGAGACCACGTAACTCGTCTATGGTGGCTCGGTCTCGCTTTGCATTCATCTCATCTGGCTCTGCAACGGTCAGACCGATATTAAAGCGAAACTGGCTTCCACGTCCCAACTCACTTTTAAGGGATAGTTGTCCGTCCATTAGTTCAACTATTTCCTGGCAAATCGCCAGTCCCAAACCTGTACCGGAATATTGTCGCGTCGTTGACGCATCCGCTTGTGCGAATGGAGAAAAAATGCGTACCTGATCTTCTGGAGCAATACCGATGCCTGTATCGGACACACTGATCTCAAGTTTGACTGCCTCACCAGACGGGATTGCCTATTTCGGCTCAGATTTACCGGCCATTATGAACGAAGGGATGGACCGCTACATCAACGATTTTCAAGTCAAATTGAACATGGATCTTTTGCAAACCCCTACTCTTTTCGAGAGGATTGAGCAGCACGGATTCTTGTCTGATGCGGTAGTGAATTTCATGTGGTACCGGGGAACTGTTGAGCATCCGACCACGACACCTACACTTCTAAAGCTAACACCTAGCGTGTCTCTTGCAAGCCAGATGCGTGGCCCTCACAACATGTTTCTTGGCGATTTTGTTTCCACTCCAGTTTATGGTACTCCTCTCAATGCCCGTGGTGGATTATTGCGTCGTTTCGGATTTCATGATGAAGCCACTGCAGACTACCTCCTGGCACTGGCAGAGCAGAACGCCCTGCCAGATTTCACCTTGGCCTATTTTCCTAACAACGATTTCGACAGCCATGCGAAAGGTCCAGAAAACGCGGTTCCAACTCTGCAAGCCTTTGACAAGCATTTAGGACAATTATTTGAGGCACAAGGGGGCATCGATCAAATGCTTGATGAGTTTGCTATTTTGATTACGGGAGACCATTCTCAAAGTGACCTGGATGAAAACCCAGCCGTTGATTTAAATGAGGTGCTCAAGAATTTCCCGTTAGTTGAAGCGGGTAACACATGGGGAGACTCTGAGGCTATGAAGGTTTGCCCGAATATGCGATCGGCTCAAATTTACATGCGACCAGAACTTTGGGCACGCCGCAGTGAAGTGATTGACTGCCTGCTGCAGTGCGATGATATTGATCAAGTCATTTGGTCTGACCATGAAAGCGGATTGAATGACTCAAAACAAGCTGCATTTCATGTCCATACCCAAGATCGAGGTCGTTTGGTATTTCAACCCGCCCTCGAAAAAAAGGGAAACGCCGTCGATTGCTATGGAACACCCTGGGTCTGGAAGGGAGACTTAGCTACAGTCAATGCTAAGGTTTCTTCAAATGGGGAAATTCAATATGAGGATTATCCAAACGCATTCGAACGCATTGCGACAAGTTTCTCTGAGAATACCGGAAACCTTTGGGTTACAGTACGCCTTGGAAAGGAATTCTCTCTCCCGAAAATGAAATGTAATCAAGCGGGATCGCATGGTTCTCTACACCGCTTAGATTCGACGGCACCCTTAATAACAGCTGGATTGCCTCATCAGTTCGAACTTCCCAATGCTCTACGAATAATCGACATTGCCCCCATTTGCCTTCAACTCCTTGGCCTCGATCCTCCCCGGTCTCCAGGAATCAGTGCGATTATGAATTCATTGAATTGCGCGTCGTGATTTTTATTTTCAATTTGAAGATTTTAGCCTGACAGGATTCGCGAAACCGGCTGGAGATACTTGAAGTGGTCACATGAAATTTTAACGATTCCAATCAGGGGAACTGCCAGGAGAATACCAGCAATACCCCATGCCCATCCCCAAAAAACAATACAGATAAAGACTAATGCTGGGTTAAGTTTCATTGATCGACCTAGAATCATCGGTGTGATCACATTACCTTCTAAAGCGTTCATGAACACATAGATCAAAGGGCCAATAGCAGCTTCTGCTGGAGTGGGAAGATATACGACACCAATTAAAAACGTGACGGCTGCACCAACAAAGGGCCCTACAAAAGGAATAAAGTTAAGCGTCGCTGCCATAATTCCCAGCAGGAATGGATCGGGAAGTCCTAAAAAAGCTAGTACCGTTCCAATGACAATGCCTAGCCCGATGTTGATTACCGTAATTGTCAGAAGGTAACGTGAAATCCCCTGTTCCACGTTTCGGATCATGGTAATGAAGCCGCGCTTATCTTTCACTGTGGAGATCAATTCTACTACAGAATTCAAGATACGATGCCCCATAGCTAAGAGCAGATAAACCAGCACAACAGTGATTGTTGCCCCCGCCAGAAAGTTTAGAGTAGAGCTCAATAGATAGCTCGTTACTGCAGGCTGTTGAACGGCAACTTTCACGACATCATCTTTTTCTGATCCCGAGGCGATTTTCGAAACTTGTTCTGAAGCCTCATCAATCTTATCAACCGGATCGGTTAAGAATCGCAACTTTTGTTCTGCTTTGCGGAACGTGGTCGGTGCATCGGCAACCCAATCTGAAATAGGGTCCGCTAGAAAATAACTGGCCAGTCCAACGGTACTCCCCAGCGTCATTACTACAATTCCAGCTGCAATTGACTCTGTAATGATTCGAAAGCGACATAAGATACGGACTAAAGGAGCCAGCAAAAAAAACAAGACCAAAGCGAGTGCCATCGGTATCAGGATCGCTCGTGCAAAGTACAGTGCATGCACAACCCCTAATATGGCAAGAATTATCAGTGAAAAATGCCCATAGGAGCTCACTTCGATTTTCTCGGCAAGCCTGTTTTCATCTCGAACACCTTGGATTGATTTCGGACTGTTGAATGAATTCAGGTCTTGTTCAGAGTCAGTATTGTTGACAGTGCTGTTCTTTTCACCGCCATGAATTTTTTGTCGAGATAAATTGGGCCTGGGCACTGGTAAGTCTCCGTTGTATTAATCATCCATTTAAGCCAGAAGCCAGATGATTGTAAACACCGGTCAGAAAACGTAGCGCCTACCGGTCGAAAAACG